>ERZ839489.265-NODE-265-length-59649-cov-144.490049_pt1 | contig 59649 bp, 47 predicted proteins | sample MGYA00519938_ERZ839489 | MGnify/ENA primary metagenome ERZ839489 (study PRJEB31850, sample SAMEA3708846) | human gut metagenome | biome: human gut; feature: human-associated habitat; material: faeces | place: China | collected 2014 ...
ACGGCGGTTTTGTTACTTTTGTCAAAAGTAACGCAAAAGCACTTTCGACAGCCGTTCCGTCCATCAAAAGTACCCTTGCGCCCTGCCGGGGGCTATTTTATCTCTTTCGTTACTCTCTCGACTAAATTATTCCGGTATTCTTGCCTGCACATATTCCAGATCTCCACAGTATGGCGTTCCAACCAGATACCATTCTCTTGCTGGATTCATCTCCATTCTTGTCCTTACCCACTTATCATCGACCAGCACCTCAAGACCTTCTCCACAGTGAAATCCCGTATCAATCCATAAGTCCGAGGCTAATAACCCATATCTGTCATTGCTACTGTTATATCCTAATCTTCCCTGCTTCATCGAATCGTTCTCCCTTCTTCACAACTATCAAATTTACAGCAACCTCACCGTCCAGCCTCAGCTTTCCGTATGCGCCTTACCAACTTTCTTCTTGTTTACTTCTCACAGGGGCGTGACACGCTCCTGTAAAAAGGTAATCAACACGAACTGTTACCATCGAAAGCTCTCTTGCATTCCTTTTCTGTCCAGATACTCCTGCCGGAACTTTTCCCGTTCTTCTTCTGTTGGCGCAGTTTTGAATTTACTGTATGCCTCACGATTTACCATTGCATCCAGCTTTTTTTCCAGACCTTTTCTTATATCATCTGCTTCCTGTTCCTGATCCAGTAAATGATATTTTATAATCTTTCCAAATAACTCCTCTGGAATCATAACGTTTTTCAAGTTCTCACCTTCTTACAATTTATGTAAGGACGCAACACTGCAATGTCTTTACAGATTGCAACCTTGCATTTTAATTCCGCATTTTCTATATACTCTGCAATGTTGCACCCTTAATTTATTCCGGCTTAACTTTATTTAAATCCCAATACCAGGAATTACCGATTCGTCTTGCCTTAATTCCAAGTTCCTTTTTTGCATTTTCCAGTGTTCTTTTAGAAATATTCAAATCTTCTGCCATATCAAAGATTTCACTGCTTTGCACAGAAGTTGATGTTTCTGCCAGTTCCCTCAGCATCTTTTTTGCCTGTTCCAGTTTATTTACCTTTGGAGCAATTCCACCAAGCACCTCATCTGCTGTGATTTCATAGTCACCTATCCACTCAAATCCGGTTTCTGTCAGGCGAAATGCTTTGGAATGTCCAAATGCAGCCAGATTATTTTTAATCTGAACCACTGCTCTTAAGTCCGGTTCTCCCTCTATTCTTCCTACCAGTAATACGCTTCTGGCTACTGCAAAAAAGTCAATCGAACCCATTCCTCTATATGCAGCTTTATTTCCACCAGCTTTATTCATATGTCCGATTAATAAAATTGCACATTTATACTTTTCTGCCAGCAAGCTCAATCTTTTTGTCATATCCCTTGCTTCATTTGCCCGGTTCATATCCATTGTTCCTCCAAGGTATGCCTGAATCGGATCTAAAATAAGCACTCTCGCACCAGTCCGTTTGATAGCAGTTTCCAGTCTCTCATCTATCATGGAAAGTGATTTTTCTGTTTCATCTATAACCATGATTCTTTCACAGACCGCTTCTGCCAGCTCCAGTCTGGGTTTTACCGTATCTGCCAGCCCATCTTCCGCTGTCTGATAAATAATCTTTACTGGTTCTGTTACTTTCATATCGTTATCCAGACCTTCTCCTTTAGACAATCTCGCTGCAATATTTAATATCAGCGTAGTTTTTCCATCGCCCGGATCACCCTGAATGATCGTTAATTTCCCATAAGGGATAAATGGATACCAGAGCCAGTCCACTGTCTGGGACTGGACATCTGACATCTTTATCATTTTCAATTCTGTTTTATTCTCATTTCTCTGTTCCATAAATTCCTCCATTTTTCAAACTATTCTCGCCAATTATCTGTTGTTCTCTGGAAGAATCCCTGATATAATCAACTTGTCTAGGGTTGACATTTGTGGATTCGTCCCCATTTGTCACATTGCTCCGGTTGTTCGTACTTCCGGAGCTTTTTATATTTTCATCATCCAGCATATCTGCCACCACTTTCTGCTGATCTGGATATAAGTGCCCATAAGTATTCAATGTAATGCGAATGTCCGTATGTCCAAACCTTTCTTTAATCATCAATGGTTGCACTCCCTTATTGATCAGAAATGCCGCATGACTGTGACGAATGTCGTGTACTCTTATCTTTTTTACTCCGGTCTTTTGAACCACCTGTTTTAACTTATGCTGTACCGCTTCATGAACCATTGGAAAAATCCGTTCATCTTCGGGCAACTCATACAGTCTGCTAATATAGTCCTGAATCTCTTTTTTCAGAAATTCCGGTATGGAAATCGTACGGTTCGATTCTTCTGTTTTGGGAGATGTAATCACGTCCTCTCCATGCATACGGTAGTAAGTTTTATTGATATGAAGTAGATTCTTTTCAAAATCAATGTCAGCAGGTGTAATGCTGAGTGCTTCGCCTTCTCTCGCTCCTGTCCAGAATAATAATTCAAACAGCACATAATATTTGCTTCCCGGTTCTATTCCGGTCATAAACTGCCGATATTCTTCAATTGTCCAAAACTTCATTTTCTTTTTTGAAGTCTTTCCCATACGTTTTACTTTGTCACAAGGATTATCTGCCAGATTGTAGATATTCTTCGCATGATTAAACAATGCCGTCATCTGATTCTGTATTGTTTTCAGATAATCATCTGAATATCCTTTTTCAATAATCGTATTCTGCCACTGGATAATCTCTGCTGGTGTGATACTGTTCATCGGTCTGTCCTTAAAATACGGTAACAGTTGAGCATTCATCGTATCTCTTTTGTTCTTGATACTCCTGTCCTTCAATGACTGAGACTTGTCTCGGAAGTAGACTTCTACAAACTCTCCCATTGTCATATCCATGTCTGCTTTCGCTGTTCTTTTATACTCCGCTTCAAAATTTAATGCTTCTTTCTTAGTGCGGAATCCTCTTTTTACTTTTCGCTTTTTGGCTCCTGTCCAGTCCTCATAATAAAATGAAACATACCAGGTTCCTCTTTCTTCATCTTTGTATGCTGCCATACTTTCTCACCCCCTTACATTACAATCTGGGAATATCCATAAAATTTCTTTTCCCAGAATGCCCTCGGTATCTTGCCCGCAACGGTTACATATCCCTGATCTGCAAGCTCTTTGTTCAGTTTGCGAAGCAGCTTGTAAGCATATCCAAGTGAAATCCCCATGCTCTCTGCAACTTCTTCCGCTGTAATCATATAGTTCTGTCTCTGCATATCATTTCCTCCTTGTCTATAATTATCATTTTCACTGATACTATATCATTTTAAATAATCATTGTCAATAATTTTTATCATCATGAATGATATTTTTCTATATTGTTGATTTTTATCATTTGTGATATACTAATCATAGCTTTTAAGGAGGTGGATAATATGCAGGAATCATCTATTTCAGAAAAAATAAAAGAGCTGCGAACTGATCTGAAGATGAATCAAAAAAACTTTTCCGCAGCTATTGGTATACGTCAGTCAACTTTATCCAGTTATGAAAATGGTGTGGTTACTCCCTCCAATGATGTGTTATTGACTATTGCTCAGAAATTTCATGTCTCACTGGACTGGTTATTTGGATTATCTGAAAATAAAGTACAGATTTCTACTCTCAGCGATATTCTTTGGGTTTTACTGCAGATGAATGAATCCAATGAACTCCGGTATGAACTGGATATAAATAATAAACTTCCCGGTGATATAGAAACAGAAACACAGAAATGGTATGCCGGACTTCGCTTTTATGGAAATGATCCTGAACATTCTTTAAACGCAGATATGTGTAATTTTCTTGCTGATCTGCAGGAGAACAGAGAAAGCCTGGAATCTTATTTCACAGGCAAAGATATGTTTGATATGTGGAAAAAGCAGACGTTGGAATACTACACTTCCAAACCTGTCACCCATAAAGAAATTGAAGAACTGGATTTTGAGACACGAATCCGTAAACGAGATGAACTTTTAACACAGAAATTTTCCAATAACGAACAGAAATAGTATCATAACAGTATCACAGGCAGATCTGCGAAGATTTTCATTTTCTTCCCATACCTGCCTGTTTTTAGTTTATTTGCTATTCTTTACAGCCTTATTTTAAACTTTTTACTCAACAGAAAAACCCCGGAAACCTTACGGTTCCGGGGTATCTTACGTTTGGACACAATGTACCTTGCGGTACTCAATATATATAATTTAAGATGTTATGCTAAAATTATTCGATGATTGTAGCAACACGTCCTGATCCAACAGTACGTCCACCTTCACGGATAGCGAAAGTCAGACCCTGTTCCATAGCGATCGGATGGATCAGTTCGATTGTCATTTCTACGTTATCACCAGGCATGCACATTTCTGTACCTTCTGGCAGGCTGATAACACCTGTTACGTCAGTTGTTCTGAAGTAGAACTGCGGACGATAGTTGTTGAAGAACGGAGTATGACGTCCACCTTCATCTTTTGTCAGAACGTAAACCTGAGCTGTGAATTTTTTGTGGCATGTTACAGAACCTGGTTTAGCCAGAACCTGTCCACGAACGATTTCTGTTCTCTGAACACCACGCAGCAGAGCACCGATGTTATCACCAGCCTGTGCTTCATCCAGCAGTTTACGGAACATTTCGATACCGGTTACAACTGTTTTCTTAACGTCTTCTTTAACACCCAGGATTTCAACTTCGTCGTTCAGATGCAGAACACCACGCTCTACTCTACCAGTAGCAACAGTACCACGACCAGTGATTGTGAATACGTCTTCTACAGGCATCAGGAACGGTTTGTCAGTATCACGCTGAGGATCCGGAATGTAGCTATCTACAGCATCCATCAGTTCCAGGATTTTGTCGCCCCATTCGCTGTTCGGATCTTCCAGAGCTTTCAGAGCAGATCCCTGGATAATTGGAGTGTCATCTCCCGGGAATTCGTACTCGTTCAGCAGCTCACGGATTTCCATGTCTACCAGTTCCAGAAGTTCTTCATCGTCTACCATATCACATTTGTTCATGAATACAACGATGTAAGGAACACCTACCTGACGAGACAGCAGGATGTGCTCTTTTGTCTGAGCCATAACACCATCTGTAGCAGCTACAACCAGGATAGCACCATCCATCTGAGCAGCACCAGTGATCATGTTTTTAACGTAGTCAGCATGGCCTGGGCAGTCAACGTGTGCATAGTGACGTTTGTTTGTTTCGTACTCAACGTGAGCAGTAGAGATTGTGATTCCACGTTCTCTTTCTTCTGGAGCTTTATCGATATTTTCGAATGCTACAGCTTCACCTGTACCCAGTCTTTCGTGCAGAGTTTTTGTAATAGCTGCAGTCAGAGTAGTTTTACCATGGTCAACGTGTCCAATGGTACCAATGTTACAATGTGGTTTGCTTCTTTCAAATTTAGCTTTAGCCATTATTAATTTTCCTCCTTAAAACTTGCGCCTTACGGCAAAATTTTAATTTACTATATTATTAGACCTGCTATCCTTGATTATATTGCAAATCAAGGATATTTGCAAGTCATATTTCCATAATTTCAGCAATTACGGGCGCCTGATAGTAAGGCGTTATTATTTTGCTTTAGCAGACAGAACTTTTTCCTGAACAGACTTCGGAACTGGTTCATATCTGTCAAAGAACATGGAGTAGTTACCACGTCCCTGAGTTCTGGAACGAAGGTCTGTTGCGTAACCGAACATCTCAGCCAGCGGAACATATCCACGGATCATTTTTCCACCACCGATATCTTCCATACCTTCGATACGACCACGACGGGAGTTGATATCACCGATAACATCACCCATGTAATCTTCCGGAGTAGTAACTTCGACTCTCATGATAGGCTCCAGCAGTACAGGAGATGCTTTCTGCATAGCTTCCTTGAACGCCATAGATCCGGCAATATGGAATGCCATTTCAGAAGAATCGACTTCATGGTAAGAACCATCGTATACGTTCGCATGAACACCTACTACAGGGAATCCGCCCAGAATACCGGACTTCATAGCTTCTTCGATACCTTCGCCTACAGCCGGGATGTATTCCTTCGGAATAGCACCACCAACTACGGTAGATTCGAATTTGTAAGTTTCTTCTGCGTTTGCATCCATTGGCTCAAATTTAACTTTACAGTGACCATACTGTCCACGACCACCGGACTGTTTTGCATATTTGTGCTCAACGTCAACTGGTTTTGTGATGGTCTCTTTGTATGCAACCTGAGGAGCACCAACGTTAGCTTCTACTTTGAATTCTCTCAGCAGACGGTCAACGATGATATCCAGATGCAGCTCACCCATACCAGCGATGATTGTCTGACCAGTTTCCTGGTTGGTATGTGCACGGAAAGTAGGATCTTCTTCTGCCAGTTTTGCCAGAGCTTCACCCAGTTTACCCTGTCCAGCTTTTGTCTTAGGCTCGATAGCCAGCTCGATAACTGGTTCCGGGAATTCCATGGACTCCAGGATTACCGGATGCTGATCATCACAGATGGTATCACCGGTAGTACTGAACTTGAATCCGATTGCTGCTGCGATATCTCCGGAGTAAACTTTGTCCAACTCCTGACGTTTGTTCGCATGCATCTGCAGGATACGTCCTACACGTTCTTTTTTATCTTTTGTAGCATTTAATACATAAGAACCGGAGTTCATGGTTCCTGAGTATACACGGAAGTATGCCAGTTTACCAACGAACGGGTCAGTCATGATCTTAAATACCAGTGCGGAGAACGGTTCATCATCAGAAGAATGACGAACAACTTCGTTTCCGTCCAGATCAGTTCCGTCGATAGGCGGAATGTCTGTAGGAGCCGGCATGAACTCCAGGATAGCATCCAGAAGTTTCTGAACTCCTTTGTTTTTGTAAGCAGATCCACAGCAAACCGGAACAGCTGTACATTCGCATGTACCTTTTCTCAGTGCTGCTTTCATTGCTTCTACAGAAGGTTCTTCACCTTCCAGATATTCCATCATCAGATCGTCATCCAGCTCGCAGATTTTCTCTACCAGTTCTGTATGATACAGTTCTGCTTCGTCCTGCATATCTTCCGGAATATCTGTTACAGAGATATCATCTCCCTTATCATCGTTGTAGATGTAAGCTTTCATCTCGAACAGGTCAATGATTCCTTTGAATTCATCTTCTTTACCGATTGGCAGCTGAAGACAAATTGCATTTTTTCCTAATCTTGTTTTAATCTGATCTACAGCATTGTAGAAATCTGCACCCAGGATATCCATCTTGTTGATGAATGCCATACGAGGTACATTGTATGTGTCAGCCTGACGCCATACGTTTTCAGACTGTGGTTCTACACCACCTTTTGCACAGAACACACCAACAGCACCGTCCAGTACACGCAGGGAACGTTCTACCTCTACAGTAAAGTCTACGTGACCTGGGGTATCAATGATGTTGATACGATGTTCCAGAGCACCTTTTTTCGGTTTTGTCTGTTCTTCCAGAGTCCAGTGACATGTGGTAGCTGCGGAAGTAATGGTGATACCTCTTTCCTGCTCCTGTTCCATCCAGTCCATGGTAGCAGTACCTTCATGTGTATCTCCGATTTTATAGTTTACACCGGTGTAGTATAAGATACGCTCTGTCAGAGTGGTCTTACCAGCATCGATATGCGCCATAATACCAATATTTCTGGTTCTCTCTAATGGATATTCTCTTCCAGCCAATTGGATTTCCTCCTTTAGAATCTGTAATGAGCAAATGCCTTATTAGCTTCTGCCATTTTATGCATGTCTTCTTTCTTCTTAACAGATGCACCGGTGTTGTTCATAGCATCCAGAAGCTCATTTGCCAGTCTGTCTTCCATGGTCTTCTCTCCTCTTTTACGAGAATACAGAGTTAACCAACGAAGAGCCAAAGCCTGACGTCTTTCCGGACGAACCTCGATAGGTACCTGATAGGTAGCTCCACCGATACGTCTAGCCTTTACTTCCAGTACAGGCATGATGTTGTTCATAGCTTCTTCAAAAACTTCGATAGCTGGTTTTCCAGCTTTTTCTTCAATTTTAGCGAAAGCGCCGTATACAATCTTCTGTGCTACACCTTTCTTACCGTCTAACATGATGTTATTGATAAGTTTGGTAACCACTTTGTTGTTGTACATCGGATCTGCTAACACGTCTCTTTTCTGAGTATGTCCTTTACGTGGCACGTTACTTCCCTCCTTAATCAATAGATTATCTCTTAGGTACTCACATGACAGCCTGAGCAGTTAAACAGGTACTGTCGACTATGTGTTCGCACTGGTAAATTCCTCTATTTCACCCGCAACCATCAGGGTATAAATGGAATGACCGTACATAGTATTGTGATATTGTCAATTTTGTTTCGCTATGCCGCTAAGCAGCCGTAGCGTAGCTTTTCATCTTATTTTTTAGGTCTTTTAGCTCCGTATTTGGAACGAGCCTGTTTTCTGTTAGCGACACCTGCGGTATCAAGAGTACCTCTGATGATATGGTATCTTGTACCAGGTAAGTCTTTAACACGGCCTCCACGGATCAGAACAACGCTATGTTCCTGAAGGTTATGACCTTCTCCTGGAATGTAGCTTGTTACTTCGATTCCGTTTGACAGACGTACTCTGGCAATCTTACGAAGAGCTGAGTTAGGTTTTTTAGGTGTAGCAGTTTTAACAGCTGTACACACACCTCTCTTCTGTGGAGAAGACAGATCGCTGGATTTTTTTCTTAAAGAGTTAAAGCTTTTCTGCAGAGCAGGAGCGGTAGATTTCTTAACAGAAGTCTGACGTCCTTTTCTTACTAACTGGTTAAATGTTGGCATTCCATTTCACCTCCTGTAATTATTCCTTTTCTGGTTCTGCGGTTGCTATTTCTAAATCATACGACTATGCAGCCGTCTTACCTTTTATAAGGTAATTTTGCGCGCATTAAAATAACTGCATTTCCATGCGCACCTGTAGTATCATAGCATCGAAAAAATAAAAAGTCAAGGGAGTATTACTGATTTTTATCAGTTTCCCCTGACTTTTTACTTATTTACTCATTATTCCCTGATATCAGTGACCTTTACTCTTCGCTATCCTCAAGAGTTACCAGTTCTTCAGCGATTTCATCTGTTTCTTCATCTGTCTCAGCAGTTTCGGAAGCTTTTTCCTCTACTGTGATATCTTCCGGTACAAGTTCCAGATCTTCATCGTCCAGCAGAATATCGTCCTCTTCTTCCTTCAGCATATCATCTGTGGAAAGTTTGATGTTGCTGTAACGCTTCAGACCAGTACCGGCCGGAATCAGTTTACCGATGATAACGTTTTCTTTCAGACCTACCAGGTGGTCAACTTTTCCTTTGATAGCAGCTTCTGTCAGGACTTTTGTTGTCTCCTGGAAGGATGCTGCTGACATAAAGGAATCGGTTGCCAGAGAAGCTTTGGTAATACCCAGCAGAACCTGTTTTCCTTCCGCCGGAGCTTTTCCTTCTGCTTCCATCTTTTCATTGATATCTTCATATTCAAGGAAATCAACCATCGTACCCGGAAGAAGTTCTGTATCTCCGTTGTCTTCGATACGGATCTTTTTCAGCATCTGACGAACGATAACCTCGATATGTTTATCGTTGATTTCTACACCCTGCAGACGGTATACTCTCTGTACTTCACGGATCATATAATCCTGTACGGCACGTACACCTTTGATTTTCAGAATGTCGTGTGGGTTAACAGAACCTTCTGTCAGTTCATCACCGGCTTCCAGCATCTGTCCGTCTGTAACCTTGATTCTGGATCCGTAAGGGATCAGGTATGTCTTGGTTTCTCCGCTTTCTTTATCGGTAATTACGATTTCTCGTTTCTTCTTGGTATCTTTGATTGCAACTTCACCAGGAATCTCTGTGATAATGGCAAGTCCTTTCGGCTTTCTTGCCTCGAACAGCTCCTCGACACGAGGAAGACCCTGTGTGATATCGCCACCGGCAACACCACCACTATGGAAAGTACGCATGGTCAGCTGTGTACCAGGCTCACCGATGGACTGTGCGGCGATGATACCTACAGACTCACCAACCTGAACAGCTTCTCCTGTTGCCATGTTGGCACCATAACATTTTGCACAGATACCAACTTTACATTTACAGCTCAGAATCGTACGGATCTTGATCTTGTCGTAAGGTTTGCCTTCTGCATTGACACCTTCGCTCATGATCTTAGCTGCACGTTTCGGTGTGATCATGTGGTTTGCTTTTACAAGCACATTACCATCTTTATCTTTGATTGTCTCGCAGGAGAAACGTCCTGTGATACGTTCCTGCAGACTTTCGATTTCTTCTTTTCCGTCTGTGAATTCCTTCACATACATACCCGGAATCTCATCTCTGCCTTCCGCACAATCCATCTCACGAACAACCAGCTCCTGAGATACATCTACCAGACGTCTGGTCAGGTAACCGGAATCGGCGGTACGAAGGGCGGTATCGGACATACCTTTTCGAGCTCCATGGGCGGACATGAAATATTCCAGTACATCAAGACCTTCACGGAAGTTTGACTTGATAGGCAGCTCGATGGTGTGACCGGTTGTATCGGCCATCAATCCTCGCATACCGGCCAGCTGTTTGATCTGTTTATCAGATCCACGGGCTCCGGAATCGGCCATCATGAAGATGTTGTTATATTTATCCAGACCATTCAGCAGGGCTTTTGTCAGCTCATCATCGGTCTGTTTCCAGGTTTCTACGACTTCTTTGTAACGCTCTTCTTCTGTGATCAGACCACGTTTGAAGTTTCTGGTGATTTTATCTACAGTTTCCTGCGCCTGTTCGATCATCTGTGGTTTCTGAGGCGGCACAGTCATATCGGAAATAGATACAGTCATAGCAGCTCTCGTAGAGTATTTGTAACCGGTGGCTTTGATATCATCCAGTACTTCCGCAGTCTTTGTCTGTCCGTGGGTATTGATAACTTTTTCAAGGATCTGTTTCAGCTGTTTCTTTCCTACATGGAAATCAACTTCCGGAAGCAGTTCGTTACCCGGAACACTTCTGTCTACAAATCCCAGATCCTGTGGCAGGATCTCGTTGAACAGGAATCTACCCAGAGTGGATTCTACTGTTCCTTCCAGGATTTCTCCTGTCGGCAGAGTTTTTTCACGGCGAACGTGAATTCTTGTCTGCAGTGTCAGGTATCCGTTTTCGTAAGCCAGGATAGCTTCGTTCAGGCTCTTGTAGTATCCGCCTTCTCCCTTGCTTCCCGGTCTTTCCTGTGTCAGGTAATAAATACCCAGGACCATATCCTGTGAAGGAACGGCTACCGGACCACCATCGGACGGTTTCAGCAGGTTGTTCGGAGACAACAGCAGGAAACGGCATTCTGCCTGTGCTTCTACGGACAGCGGAAGATGGACAGCCATCTGGTCACCATCGAAATCGGCATTGAACGCGGTACAAACCAGAGGATGCAGCTTGATCGCTTTACCTTCTACCAGGATCGGTTCAAATGCCTGAATACCCAGACGATGCAGTGTAGGAGCACGGTTCAGCATAACCGGATGCTCTTTGATAACGTCTTCCAGTACATCCCATACTTCCGGCTGTACTTTCTCGACCATTTTCTTTGCATTTTTAATGTTATGAGCGGTTCCGTTTGCAACCAGTTCTTTCATAACGAACGGTTTAAACAGCTCGATTGCCATCTCTTTCGGCAGACCACACTGATAAATCTTCAGTTCCGGTCCAACGACGATTACGGAACGTCCGGAGTAGTCAACTCGTTTACCCAGCAGGTTCTGACGGAAACGTCCGGATTTACCTTTCAGCATATCGGACAGAGATTTCAGAGCTCTGTTACCAGGTCCGGTTACCGGACGGCCACGGCGACCGTTATCGATCAGCGCATCTACAGCTTCCTGCAGCATACGTTTTTCATTTCTTACGATAATATCCGGGGCTCCCAGCTCCAGCAGTCTTTTCAGACGGTTGTTACGGTTGATGATACGACGGTACAGATCATTCAGGTCAGAGGTAGCAAAACGTCCACCGTCCAGCTGTACCATAGGACGCAGATCCGGCGGAATAACCGGTACAACATCCATGATCATCCACTCCGGTCTGTTACCGGATTCGCGGAATGCTTCTACAACTTCCAGACGTTTGATGATGCGGGCACGTTTCTGTCCGGTTGCATCTTTCAGTCCGGCTTTCAGTTCTACGGATTCTGCTTCCAGGTCTATGGATTGCAGCAGCTCTTTGATAGATTCTGCGCCCATACCTACACGGAAGGTGTCTCCAAACTGTTCTCTTGCTTCCTGGTATTCTCTCTCTGTCAGCACCTGTTTCAGCTGCAGATTGGTATCACCCGGATCGAGGACAATATAATTCGCAAAATACAGAACTCTCTCCAGTGTTCTCGGAGACAGATCCAAGATCAGACCCATACGGGACGGAATTCCCTTGAAGTACCAGATATGAGATACCGGCGCTGCCAGTTCAATATGTCCCATACGCTCTCTACGAACGCTTGATTTTGTAACTTCTACACCACAGCGGTCGCAGACAACCCCTTTATAACGGATCTTTTTATATTTACCACAATGACACTCCCAGTCTTTGCTTGGTCCGAAGATTCTCTCGCAAAACAGACCATCTTTTTCCGGTTTTAATGTACGGTAGTTGATGGTTTCTGGTTTTTTAACTTCACCATGAGACCATTCACGGATCTTTTCCGGAGATGCCAGACCAATTTTAATCGCATCGAACGTCATTGGTTGATATACTTCTTTATTGGTTGTTTCAGCCATTTGGTTGCTCCTTTCTAGGATTCATTCCCACGGCCGCTGTTACGCGGCCACAGGACTTTTTCTATCGCATCAGAGAATGTTTTCTCTTAGAAATCTAATTCTTCGTCAGCTGATTCATCAGCTGCGTCTTCTTCTACATCCACCAGTTCTTCGCCTTCGAATTCCTGTTTGCTGAAACCATAGTTTCCGTAGGACTCTTCTTCATCGCGGTTGTATCGCTTGTCACCCTCGATGATGGAGCGCAGATCAGTATCGCCATAGTCGATATTTTCCATGATTTCCACTTCTGTATTATCATCTTTCAGGACTCTTACATCCAGTCCCAGAGACTGCAGCTCTTTGAGCAATACCTTGAAAGACTCCGGAATACCCGGTTCAGGGATATTATCACCTTTGATGATCGCTTCGTATGTCTTCACACGACCGATCACATCATCGGATTTGACTGTCAGGATCTCCTGCAGAGTATAAGATGCACCGTATGCTTCCAGTGCCCATACCTCCATCTCTCCGAAACGCTGACCACCGAACTGAGCTTTACCACCCAGAGGCTGCTGTGTTACCAGGGAGTATGGTCCGGTAGAACGTGCATGGATCTTATCATCAACCAGGTGATGCAGCTTCAGATAATGCATGTGACCAATGGTTACCGGACTGTCGAAATATTCACCGGTACGACCGTCACGAAGTCTTACTTTACCATCTCGTGAGATTGGAACACCTTTCCACAGATTTCTGTGATCTCTGTTCTCATACAGATAATCCAGAACTTCCGGAAGCAGCTCTTCTTTATGCTTCTCAGAGAACTCTTCCCAGGACAGATTTACATAATCATTTGCCAGTTCCAGAGTATCCATGATGTCGTTCTCACTTGCGCCATCGAATACAGGAGTGGCAATGTTGAATCCAAGAGCCTTTGCGGCCAGACTCAGATGAATCTCCAGGACCTGTCCGATATTCATACGGGAAGGTACACCCAGAGGATTCAGCACGATATCCAGAGGACGACCGTTCGGCAGGAATGGCATATCTTCTACAGGCAGAACACGGGAAACAACACCCTTGTTACCGTGACGACCGGCCATCTTATCACCGATAGAGATCTTTCTCTTCTGTGCAATGTAGATACGAACAGCCTGATTTACACCAGGTGACAGTTCGTCGCCATTTTCTCTTGTAAATACTTTCGCATCCACAACAATACCGTATTCACCATGTGGTACCTTCAGGGAAGTATCACGTACTTCTCTTGCTTTCTCACCGAAAATAGCACGTAACAGACGTTCCTCAGCTGTCAGTTCAGTCTCTCCCTTCGGAGTTACCTTACCAACCAGAATATCTCCCGCACGGACCTCAGCACCGATACGGATAATACCACGTTCATCCAGATCTTTCAGAGCATCATCACCGACACCCGGAACATCTTTTGTGATCTCTTCCGGTCCCAGCTTGGTATCTCTGGACTCTGCTTCATATTCTTCGATATGAATAGAAGTATATACATCTTCCTGTACCAGTCTCTCACTCAGCAGAACCGCATCCTCGTAGTTATAACCTTCCCAGGTCATGAAACCGATCAGCGGGTTCTTACCAAGAGCAAGTTCACCATTGTAAGTAGAAGGACCGTCAGCGATTACCTGACCTGCTTCTACATGTTCGTTCTTGAATACGATTGGTTTCTGATTGTAACAGTTGGACTGGTTACTTCTCAGGAACTTGGTCAGACGGTATACATCTGTGGTACCGTCATCGTTTTTCATTGTAATTTCTTTGGATGTAGACTTGGTGATGGTACCTGCCTTCTTGGCAACCACACAAACACCGGAGTCTACGGCAGCTTTGGCTTCGATACCGGTTCCGACTACAGGAGCTTCTGTAATCATCAGCGGTACGGCCTGACGCTGCATGTTGGATCCCATCAGCGCACGGTTCGCATCATCGTTCTGCAGGAACGGGATCAGGGCTGTAGCTACAGAGAATACCATCTTAGGAGATACGTCCATGTAATCGAACATTCTTCTTTCGTATTCCTGTGTCTCCTCACGGTAACGACCGGATACATTCTTATGAAGGAAATGTCCTTCTTCATCCAGAGGTTCGTTCGCCTGTGCTACATGATAATTATCTTCCTCATCAGCTGTCATATAAACAACTTCGTCTGTAACGCGAGGATTCTTCGGATCTGTTTTGTCGATCTTACGATATGGAGCTTCCACAAATCCGTATTCATTAATTCTTGCATAAGATGCCAGAGAGTTGATCAGACCGATGTTAGGTCCCTCAGGAGTCTCTACCGGACACATTCTTCCGTAATGAGAATAGTGTACATCTCGAACCTCGAATCCGGCACGGTCTCTGGACAGACCACCAGGTCCCAGTGCGGACAGACGTCTCTTATGAGTCAGCTCACCCAGCGGGTTGTTCTGATCCATGAACTGAGACAGCTGAGAAGAACCAAAGAATTCTTTTACAGCAGCGGTTACCGGTTTGATGTTGATCAGAGACTGTGGAGAAATACCCTCCGGATCCTGTGTTGTCATTCTTTCACGAACAACACGCTCCAGTCTTGACATACCGATACGGTACTGGTTCTGCAGCAATTCTCCGACCGCACGGATACGACGGTTTCCTAAGTGGTCGATATCATCGTCGGTTCCCAGACCATATTCCAGATGTAAGTTATAGTTAATAGAAGCAAAAATATCTTCTTCTGTAATGTGTTTCGGAATCAGATCATGAATATGATGTTTGATGGCTTCTTTCAGTTCATCAGCATCTTCATATTCTTCCATCAGCTGTTCCAGTGCAGGGTAATATACCAGCTCTGTAACACCCAGTTCTTCCGGATTACAGTCTACATGTGCGGTCAGATCTACCATCAGGTTGGACAGAACTTTTACATTTCTTTCCTCTGTCTGAATCCACACAAACGGAACTGCCGCATTCTGGATAGAAGTTGCCAGTTCTTTTGTTACTTCTGTACCTGCTTCTGCCAGGATCTCACCTGTGGTAGTATCCACTACGTCTTCAGCCAGTACATGACCGCTGATACGGTTTTTCAGATGCAGTTTTTTATTGAATTTATATCTACCTACTTTAGCCAGATCATACCGTTTCGGATCAAAGAACATGCTTGTGATCAGGCTTCTTGCGCTGTCTACTGCCAGCGGTTCACCCGGACGAATTTTTTTATACAGCTCTAACAGACCTTCTTCATAGCAGGTTGCTGTATCTTTGGTAAAGCTTGCCAGAATCTTCGGCTCCTCACCAAACAGTTCTGTGATCTCTGCGTTGGTTCCTTTTCCCAAAGCACGAATCAGAACAGAAATCGGAACCTTTCTTGTTCTGTCTACACGCACCCAGAAGACATCATTGGAATCTGTTTCATATTCCAGCCATGCTCCTCTGTTCGGGATTACGGTAGAAGAAAACAGTCTTTTACCAAGTTTGTCATGAGCAATCGCATAGTAAATACCAGGGGAACGTACTAACTGACTGACAATAACTCGTTCTGCACCATTAATTACGAAGGTACCGGTTGCTGTCATCAACGGCAAATCTCCCATGAAAATCTCATGCTCTTTAATTTCGTCGTTTTCCTTATTGTACAATCTCACCTTTACTTTTAAAGGTGCTGCATAAGTTGCGTCTCTTTCTTTGCACTCCTCGATGGAATATTTCACATCATCCTCGCACAAAGTAAAGTCCACAAATTCCAAGCTCAACTTGCCACTGTAATCAGTGATCGGAGAGATATCAGCAAATACTTCCTTTAAACCTTCCTCAAGGAACCAGTTATAGGAATCTTTCTGAACCTCAATCAAGTTGGGCATTTCCAAAACTTCTTTTTGTCTCTGGTAGCTCATCCGCATACTTTTACCGTTTGTAATAGGACGTATTCTGTTTTTTTCCATTGACCGTTTCACCCCTTGTGTATTTGATTTATTACTGCTCATGCCTTTTTCGTGCTTTTAAGATTAGACTAGTAGGCATATCTTGCCATAATAGTGCATTTTTTACAATATCACAGTTTGTCAAGAGTGTCAACCCAATTTTCTAATCTTTTTTATTTTTTCATTACAAAAACCCGGAAGAGCATTGTAGCTCTTCCGGGTTCTCCATCTTTCAACTAAATGCTGTAATCTGATTATTTCAGAGTTACTTTAGCGCCTTCAGCTTCCAGTTTTGTTTTGATTTCTTCAGCTTCTGCTTTTGCAGCTGCTTCTTTGATTACTTTCGGAGCACCGTCTACTACTTCTTTAGCTTCTTTCAGTCCCAGACCTGTTGCTTCACGAACAACTTTGATAACTTTAACTTTGTTAGGACCAACTTCTGTCAGCTCTACGTCAAACTCATCTTTCTCTTCTGCTGCTTCTGCTGCACCTGCTGCTGCTACAACAACACCTGCTGCTGCGGATACACCAAATTCTTCTTCACATGCTTTTACCAGTTCGTTCAGTTCCAGAACGGACAGTTCTTTGATAGCTTCAATAAATTCAGCTGTAGTAAGTTTTGCCATTTTTATTTACCTCCAATTATAAGTTTTGTTTTCTTTTTTAATTTTTTTGAAGCAGCTTACGCTGCGAGGAAGTTCGATCTCACTTTGTTCGATCGAACGGCTAAGTTTCTAAATTCAGGCTGCGCTTGGCAGCTTGCCTTCATTAAGAAACTTATGCCTCTTTTGCTTCTGCGATCTGGCTGATGACGCGAGCAAAGTTGGCGATTGGGGACTGGATGCTTCCAAGCAGTTTTCCAAGAAGTTCCTCTCTGGAAGGTACTTCGGACAGTGCTTTAATTCCAGCCTGGTCATAGTAACCACCTTCAACAACACCTGCTACCAGTTCCAGCTGCGGAGCTGTTTTTGCAAATTTTGCAAGGATTCTTGCAGGAGCAGTTGCATCTTCTTTAGAGATAGCCAGAGCGTTTGTTCCATCCAGATGTTTGCACAGTTCTTCACATGCTGTTCCCTGGAATGCAAAGTTCATCATTGTGTTTTTGTATACTTTGTATATAACACCAGCTTCTCTTAATTCCTTACGCAGCTGAGTATCCTGTGCTACTGTCAGACCACTGTAGTTTACAAGTACAATACCCTGAGCATCAGCGATGTTTGCAGAAATCTCTTCTACGATCGGTTTTTTCAGTTCAACTTTTGCCATGATTGGTGCACCTCCTTATAGATTTTGTGTACCGCCAAATATGAAAAAAGCCTCTTCGCGCACCGCAAAGAGGAGTCCAATTCTTCATTAAGAATGTATATTTCCTCGGCAGGCGTTCTAGCCTTATGCCTTCCGGCACCTGCTGTCTTCGGCGTGATACTGGTGTATTATATCATCACACTTTCACCTTGTCAAGCCTTTTTCTGATTATTTTTATATTTATTAATTCTATTCTATTTTTCGTTTTTTTGCCTTTGGGCAACCAAACCAGCTCCACATCTTTCCCCGTGCTCCCATTTGGCATTGGGCATTCACCAGCCGTCAGCCCGTGAGAGTTGGAGTGTGATCCAAAGGCATTTTGCGGGCGCTTAGGGTAAGCTTTGAAATCCGGCATTTACGCAGACTTAGGCGCGAAGCCTCTGCTGAGCGTCTTAGTCGAAGTTAATGACTAGTTCAAAGTTGCCCTGCCCGCTGCCTTTGGATCACACTCCAGCTCTCACGGGCGTCCTCCCTCCAATCCCCCACAAAAAAGAGCGTCGCCCACAAAGGCTCCGCTCTTCTTCATTTGCACTTATATAATTACACAAGTTTTAATGGGTTAATCTTAACACCAATTCCCATAGTAGGAGCGATTGTTACGCTTCTCAGGAACTGACCTTTCAGTGTAGAAGGTTTTGCTTTATTGATTGCACCCATCAGCGTCTGGAAGTTGTCCGCTAACTGTTCTTCTGTGAAAGAAGCTTTTCCGATTGGCACGTGAATAATATTTGTTTTATCAAGACGATATTCAATCTTACCAGCTTTGATATCCTGAACAGCTTTTGTAACGTCCATTGTTACTGTACCAGCTTTCGGGTTTGGCATTAAGCCTTTCGGTCCGAGTACACGACCCAGACGACCAACAACACCCATCATATCCGGTGTAGCAACAACTACATCAAAGTCAAACCATCCTTCGTTCTGGATCTTCGGGATCAGTTCTTCTGCTCCGACGAATTCTGCACCAGCTGCCTGAGCTTCATCAGCTTTCACACCTTTTGCGAATACCAGGACACGAACAGTTTTACCGGTTCCGTGAGGCAGAACTACTGCGCCACGAATCTGCTGGTCAGCGTGACGTCCGTCACAGCCTGTTCTGATATGAGCTTCGATTGTTTCATCAAATTTTGCAACTGCAGATTTTTTAGCTAAAGCGATTGCTTCATCCGGATCATACAGTTTTGCACGATCAACTGCTTTGGCAGTTTCCATATATTTTTTACCGTGTTTCATTTCCTATAACCTCCTGTGGTAATTGCGGGGATTGCCCTCCCACGATATTCGTTTGTTTGTGACCTTATGGTCTCAAAGTTACATTAGTAAAGATTAGTCCTCAACTACGATACCCATACTTCTTGCAGTACCAGCGATCATGCTCATAGCTGCTTCGATGCTTGCTGCATTCAGATCTGGCATTTTCATTTCAGCGATCTCTTTTACTTTATCTTTGGAAATAGTAGCTACTTTTGTTTTGTTCGGAACACCTGAACCTGATTTGATGTTACAAGCTTTCTTCAGCAAAACTGCAGCCGGTGGAGTTTTGGTTATAAAGCTGAAACTTCTGTCTGCGTATACAGTGATAACTACAGGGATGATCAGATCTCCCTTGTCAGCTGTTCTAGCATTGAATTCCTTTGTAAACTGTACGATATTTACACCATGCTGACCCAGAGCCGGTCCAACTGGTGGTGCTGGTGTTGCTTTACCAGCAGGAATCTGTAATTTGATATATCCTGTTACTTTCTTTGCCATTGTAATGACCTCCTATAATGTGGTAATTGCGGGGATTTCCCTCCCACGAATCATTTCCGTGCGAAACTTCATACTTCGATGATTCTGTTTACAACTTCTTAATTTCTGCGAAACTGATCTCAACCGGTGTTTCGCGACCAAACAGCTCAACATTGATTGTCACAGTCTGTTTCTGACTGTTGATTGTCTGGATAATACCAGTAGTATCTTTCCAGGCTCCTCCGGTAACAACTACGCTGTCGCCTTCTGCAAAATCGATTTCGATGGTTTCAGGCTGGATACCCAGCATGCCGATCTCTTCTTCGCTCAAAGGCACCGGTTTGGATCCCGGTCCGACGAATCCGGTCACACCACGGGTGTTACGAACAACATACCATGTATCATCGTTCATCACCATGTTGATCAGTACGTATCCCGGGAACATTTTTCTGGATACCAGCTTCTGTGCACCGTTTTTCAACTCTGTCACATCCTGCATCGGTACCCGAACTTCCAGAATCTGATCTTCCAGATGTCGGTTTTCGATTGTTTTCTCAATGTTGGCTTTCACTTTGTTTTCATAGCCCGAATATGTATGGGCTACATACCAGTTTGCTTCTGCCATTTCCTCACCCTTGTCCTTATTTAATCAGCAAATTAACGAACTCCAGAACCGCACTGTCCAGAACGGAAATAATCACGCCCAGGACTACTGTGATACCAACAACGGCAACCGTCTGTTTGCCGACTGTTTTCTTGTCAGTCCAGATAATCTTGTCAAATTCGGACTTCAGACCTTTGGTCCAGCTCTTTTTCGGAGCTTTCTCCTTTTTCGGAGCCTTTTCTTTTTTTGCAGATTCTGCCATAGTCCTCACCTCTTACACGACAATCTTATTTCGTCTCTTTGTGCATTGTGTGTGTTCTACAGAATTTACAATACTTTTTGGTCTCCAGTCTTTCCGGATGATTCTTTTTCTCTTTTGTCATGTTGTAATTCCGCTGTTTACATTCTGTACATGCCAATGTGATTTTTACGCGCACGACTTCCACCTCCACTGTGTTGATTTGCGTTGTTGCAACGGACTTTTTTCTTTTGCCATCGAACTTCACGTCTTTCGATTTTAGGCATAAAAAAAAGACCTACTTCCATGTCGCTTACTTACTATACCATGTGTCAACAGAAAAGTCAAGTAAAAGATATGAATGTGGCTCGTTATTCACGTAAAAATAAGAAAGCTGTCGCCGATTCCCCCACGACAGCTTTCTTATTTTATATAAGGATATTATTTTTTCAGTTCCAGCTCATCCACTGCCAGTTTCAGCGCACCCATAATTCCCTGATTATCATTCAGGCTTGGCAGTACAATATAATTATCCAGATCATCCATCTGTTTCGTCTTAATATAACCGGCCATCTGTTTTCTTACTTCTTCTCTGACTAACGGCATCATATGTTCCTGATGCATAACACCGCCACCAAGAATAATTTTTTCCGGAGACAGTACCAGAATCAGATCTACCAGAGCCTGTCCGATATAATAAGCTTCCAGCTCCCATACTTCTTTCTTATCTGCCAGTTCTATTCCTTTTTTGCCCCAGCGTGCTTCGATCGCCGGGCCTGCAGCCAGACCTTCCAGACAGGTTTTGTGATATGGGCATTTGCCTTCGTAATGATCTTCCGGATGTTTTCTCATCAGGATATGTCCGGCTTCCGGATGCAGCATACCATGAAGCAGTTTTCCGTTGCTCATAATACCCATACCGACACCTGTTCCGATAGTGATATATACGCTGTTTTCCAGGCCTTTGGTGATTCCCCAGGTGGCTTCTCCCAGTGCAGATCCATTTACATCCGTATCAAATCCCACCGGAATATTCAGTGCTTTTTTAAAAGCACCGACAATATCGCAATTTGCCCACGCCAGCTTTGGTGTGGTCGTGATATAACCATAGGTTTCAGAGTTACGGTTTACATCAATCGGTCCAAAGCAGCCGATTCCCAGTGCTTCGATCTCTTTATCTTTAAAATACTCAATCAGTTTCGGAAGTGTGATCTCCGGAGTTTCGGTAGGAATAGATATCCTCTCAAAAATCTCCCCGTTTTCGTTTCCGATTGCGCAGACCATCTTAGTTCCGCCTGCTTCCAGTGCTCCCAGTCTCATATCTGTATTCTCCTTTTTACCTGTGTTTTGAACAGCTTTTTATACCATTCTCAGATTATCTCTGTTATATATATTCCGTCTAACTTTTTAATTTCCTTTTATTAAGTCCGGATTTTCTCTTAATGTTTTTCCGGATTCGAACAGATCAGACTCATCACGCCTTCAAAACGGCACTTTCCGTATCCTGCCGGTACGATAAAATGCTGACCCTTTTCCAGCGGAATTCCATTTACAGTACCGGAACCTTCTACTACACTGACATCCGTAAAATATTTGTCAAATTCAATAGTAAATACACCGTCCACATCATACTTGTCTACCGAATAGAATGGGCAGGTGATCAAATGTTTATGTTCCGCCCCCTGCAGGTTCTCGGTATAGGTATCGCATTTTGCCGGCTCAAACGGTGCCACAATTGTGTCAATGCTCTGTTCCACATGCAGCTGTCTCGGTTTTCCGTTGGACAATCTGTCATAATCATACACACGATATGTAATATCGCTGTTCTGCTGTGTCTCCAGAATCACCGTACCTCCTTTGATTGCATGCAGGCATCCCGGATTGATCTGGAAAAAATCTCCTTTTTTCACATCTGTCACACGGATAAATTCATCCCATCGTCCCTGACGGATCATCTCTTCCAGTTCTTTTTTATCCTTTGCATTGTGGCCGATAACAATTTTTGTCCCCGACTCACAGTCCAGCACATACCAGCACTCGGTTTTCCCCAACGAACCATTTTCATGTTCGGATGCATATGCATCATCGGGATGTACCTGAATACTCAGATCATTTTTCGCATCAATGATTTTAATCAGAAGCGGAAACTGGCTGCCCGGATAATTTCCAAACAGTTCCGGCTCTTCTTCCCATAATTGGCTCAGATATTTTCCATCGTACCTGCCGCCTGCGATTTTACAGTCACCATTTTTATGAGCACTAATCGCCCAGCACTCTCCTGTTGTGTCACTTGGAATATCATATCCAAACGAGTCTCTTAATTTTGTTCCACCCCAGATAGCCTCTTTGAATACCGGCTCCAGAAATAATAGTTCCATAGGTAATACCCTCCATGCTTTCTCAGTTTCCTTTATTATACTTCCCATAGCCCGGGAAGTAAAGGAAAAGCCGCTGACTTTCAGGCTCACATGGCTTTTACAGGAGCAGTCTCCGACTGCTTGGGAACCATTTGCCGGATTGTAAGATAATATGCAATTCCCAGCGGAATACATGCCCCGATCCATGCCAGCGGGCTTGCGGAACTTGCACCGGCAAATCCAAAATGCTCTACCAGCAAAACAGCTGCCGTTGCACGCATGACCAGTTCCATAATTCCTGCCACTGTAGGCACCCATCCGTTACCAAGTCCCTGCAAGGTAAAGCGATAGATAAATAACAGTCCCAACACCCAGTAGCAGGATCCGCTGATGACCAGATATGTTTTGGATAAGGCAATGACATCCCGTTCACCACTTCCCACAAACACAGCGGACAGATTGCTTCCTGCAAAAATATTCATAAGGCCCATCAAAACACTGACGGTCAGAGAAACCAGAATACACTGGAACACTCCTTTTTTTATTCTCTCATACTGGCCGGCACCATAATTCTGAGCAGTATACGTAGTCATTGCCTGTCCAAGAGAATTCAGTGGCATGGTTGCAATAGAATCAATCTTCTGTGCCGCCGTATAAGCTGCTACGGATACTGCACCCAGACCGTTCAGCGCAAACTGCAGAATCAGCGCACCGATCGCAATGATGGACATCTGAAACGCCATTGGAAAAGCGATTCGAAGATGCGCACCCAGCTGTTTTTGCGCCAGCTGAAAGTGATGGCGATTAATCCGAAGTACCGGCATTTTCTTCCATATATATGCAAAGCAGCAGATTCCTGACAGGAGCTGAGAAAATACAGTTGCCACACCTGCCCCTGCAACTCCCATACCGACTACGGCAATCAGTACAATATCCAGTACAATATTGACACAGCAGGCAAAAATCAGAAAATACAGTGGTGTCCGACTGTCGCCCAATGCACGCATCGTATTCGATCCCAGATTAAATAATACACTTGCTCCGATTCCCCAGAATATAATCCGGATATAAGAAACCGCATCGTCAAGGATTTCTTCCGGTGTCTGTAAAAGCTCCATGGCAGGACGAACCAGTATCACTGCAAAAAATGTCATCACAATTGTGAGTGCAATGCTTAGAATGATACCTGCAGCAAAGCTGCAACGGATTCCTTCCTCATCCTCCGCACCAAAACGCTGGGCAATGAGAATCGACAACCCCGAGGTAAATCCCATAACAAATCCGAGAATAAAGAAGGATACACTTCCTGTACATCCGACAGCCGCCAGGGCATTGACTCCTATAGTACGTCCTACAATTACGGTATCCGCCATACTGTAAAACTGTTGAAAAATGTTACCCACAATCAGCGGAAGCGCAAATAAAAGGATTAGCTTTACCGGTTTTCCTGATGTCATACTTTTTGTCATTTTCTTTTTCATCCCTTCTTTTTTTTGCATACCATGTGGCATCTTTTACCGCTGGCTGCCAATTTTTATATGACTGTAACCGTTCAGTACTTTCACAGTTACAGTGGCTACTGAATAGCTACGATAGTTTGTAACTATTCAGTAGCCACTGTCCCGCGAGGTGTTTTGACATGAATATGTCAAAATCCCGAGACATACAAGCCAAAATGCCATCACCGAAGGTGATTTTTTATGCATTTTGGCTCGTAACTGTGAAGGTACTGAACAGTTACGATAGTTTTATTATAAAGAACAGTCGAAAAAATGGAATGTGCTTTCTTGTGCATCGGATGGTTTATGTTGTATACTTAACTTATCAAATACGTGTTGAAATGTAACTATTCAGTAGCCACTGTCCCGCGAGGTGTTTTGGCATGAATATGCCAAAATCCCGAGACATACAAGCCAAAATGCCATCGCCGAAGGTGATTTACGCGAGCAACGAGTCAAAGTCCGTGCTTGCACGGAACCTTGAGGAGTGCCGCGATAACGATAAAAACTCGCAAAGCGTGTTTTTATCGTTTAAATGCATTTTGGCTCGTAACTGTGAAGGTACTGAACAGTTACGTTGAAATTATATTTATGACAGGGGGATTTTTTATGGAACCATCGGTGTATGATCTTACTTACAATGATCTCAATCCCCGCTTTCTGTTCTGCTGTAATCTGCTTCGAACAGAGCCTGAGATGAATTATCATTGTCATGATTTTATTGAATTTGTGTTTATACTGAAAGGGAAAACAACATTTCGTATAGACGAGAAGCTGTATGATGTGGAAGAAGGATCCGTGATTTTGCTGAATCCCGGAACATATCACCAGAGCCTTCCGGCAGCCGGAACTTCTTCCCGGAAATTTTATCTGGCTTTTTCAAATGTGGAATTTGCCGGATGTTCCAGAGGACATTTTCCTCTTTTTAAAAATTATCAGTTGCTGACAACATTGCCGGACAGTTATAAAAAACCGTTGTTTCGGCTATGTAACCTGATGGAACAGGAGTCGAAGACCTGCCGGCCGGGGCGGTATTTTATGCTGAAGTCCTATCTGATTCAGGTAATCTGTCTGCTTTGCAGATATCAGAAACAGGAACTTGAGGAAGATGCAAAACGTCAGTATGCGCCACGGTATGAGTTCAAGTCGGTAAATAAGAAGTATGTGGCTCAGCAAATTATGCATTATATGGAGACACATTATAAAGAGAAGATTTCGCTGGATCAGATCGCGGCAAATATGTATCTGAGTTCTTTTTATATCTCGAAGATTTTCAAAAGTGAGACAGGGGATACGCCGATCAATTATCTGATCAGCCTGCGGATGCAAAAGGCCCGGGAATTGCTGGATAAGAACCCGGAGCAGTCGATTCAGGCTGTGGCGATGGCTGTGGGATATGAGGATGCTTATCATTTCAGTAAGTTGTTTAAGAAGTATTTTGGGTTGTCGCCACTTTATTATAAGGCAAGGATTCCGCAGTAAGGTTTGTTGGGGATGTTGTGAGCCCCGGAAGCCCGCGATTCCTCCTCGGTGCGCGCTCAGGTCTGCGTTCGGTTTGAGCCTGTAGTCTCAAACTCGTACTCGACAAGTTCGCGCACACCGAGGAGGAATCGCGGGCTTCCGGGGCATTGAACTTTACTGGCCAGGACTGTTTCCTTGCGGCTTTTTCTGTCTTTATTTTCCGGTTATCATTTTTGTTTTACAGATGCCACACCAGATCTTTGGCCGGAACCACTTCATACTCACCGGCTTTGGCACCTACGCGAAGGTAGACGTTTTTGATTCCGGCCTGAATGATAAGGCGGGAGCAGATGGGGCAGGGTTTTGCGCGGTGAACAGAATTATCACCGGGGTTGATGCCGGCAAGGTAGAGGTCGGCACCAATGGTCTGTTCGCGGGAACAGTTCAGTAATGCATTCTGCTCCGCATGGATCGCACGGCAAAGACCGTACCCCTCTCCCTGATGCATACCCAGTTTGATTCTCGGACACTCGCCGATATCGCAACAATTGTCGTAGCCACGCGGGGATCCATTATAGCCGGTGGAGATTACCACATCATCTTTTACGATCACCGCACCGTATTTTCGTTTGATGCAGGTGCTTCGATAGGCAAATGCTTCGGCTACATTCAGGTATGTATCTGTTTTAGATATTCGTTTTGTTCCTTCCGGACCTACCATGTTGTTTCCTCCTGATCGTCTTAATGTACTCTCGGAATCTTGCTTTTCTTTCTATAGGATAGCTCAGAAGCAAAGTTTTGTAAACCAGATCTTATGGTTTTTGACTTATTGTTCACGTAATTCAAAATTGCTTCATTAGATTCATTTTTGTATGCAATGTACACAAAAAACAGACAGTAACAACTGTTCAAAGTTATTCCTGTCTGCTTTTTTTATCCGCAAGCCTGTTTGTATTCCATCAGTTTCCGGCGTGCCTGCTGATTCAGGTGACGGGGTACCTGGATCTGAACGGTGACGTACTGGTCGCCGTGGACGTTCGGATTTTTCATGGATACAATTCCTTTTCCACGCAGCCGGATCTTGCTGCCCGACTGAGTCCCTTCTTTTATCTTACAACTAACATCCCCGTATAATGTAGATACTCTGGCTTCTCCGCCGAGAGTGGCGGTTGTGTATGGGATACTGACCGTGGTGTAGACATCGGCGCCTTTCCGTTCGTATCCCGGTTTTCTTCCGACCTTTGCTTTCAGGAGCAGATCGCCAGGTTCACCGCCTCCGATTCCCGGATGACCTTTTCCACGCAGCCGAACGCTCTGTCCGGTATCGATTCCCGCAGGAATATGCACTTTCAAAGTGCGGTTGCCTCCTGCTTCCTGCAATGTGATCATCTTGTCGCAGCCAAATACAGCCTCATCAAAGGTAAGCGAAATCTCTGCTTCCAGATTCTCCCCTTTTCCGGAATAAGTTTCGTGAAATCCATGGTTACCATAGAACCCATCATTTTCTCTCTGATGGAACTGCTGATAGAAACCGCTGCCGTTATGAAATCCTTCGCTGTGGAAATTCCCGCCTTTTGCTCCCCGGTGAAACATATTTCCAAACAGATCACCGAAGATGTCATCCGTATCTGAACCGTTAAAATGGTACTCCCGATAACCATTCTGGCTGTTATCACCGCCGAAGTTTTCATATCCATATTGTTTCTGTGCTCTCGCGGCATCTGCATTGAATCCCGGCTCGAAGGCGATATGTCCGAATTCATCGTATAATTTTTTCTTTTCCTCATCTCCCAGTACTGCATAGGCTTCCGAGATTTCTTTGAATCGTTTTTCTGCCTCTGCATTACCGGCGTTGGTGTCCGGATGATATTTTTTCGCCAGTTTCCGGTAGGCTTTTTTAATTGCCGAACTGTCTGCCTCTTTGCTTACGCCAAGCACTTCATAGTAATCTCTTTTATTTTCCACTTGTTCCACCTCCTTTGGGAACTTGTTACATCCTGTACATTTGGCTTGCTGCCTGTATATATAAAAAAGAGAGACTCCGGATATAAAGTTTGTCCTGTCCCTCTGTGGTAATCTCTATAGTGAACGGGTTTTAAAACCCTGTTATTTTCCTTTTTCTGTTCACTCGATTTCACAGTAATGAGCGCACAGTTTATTTATCCGGCAGGCGCCCGGTCCGCGCCTGCCGCATGAATGGATAAAACTCGTAATACGTGTTTTGTCTCAATTTTCATCTCCCTGCTTTTTTATGCAATAGAGATGTATTTTGCTTCTTTTACTTCCGGTTTTGCTTCTTTTTTCGGAATCTCCAGTTTCAGGACACCGTCTTCAAATTTTGCTTTGATGTCTTCCTGAGTGATATCTTCTCCTACATAAAAGCTTCTCTGACAGGTTCCACTGTATCTCTCTTTGCGGATGTACTTGCCGTCTTTGTTTTTCTCTTCTTTGTTCTGTTTGGTCGATGCGGTAATGATCAGGTAGCCGTCTTTGACTTCTCCCTTCACGTCTTCTTTCTTGAATCCCGGCAGGTCAATGGATACGTCAAATCCGTCTTTGTTTTCTACTACATCGGTTTTCATCAGGGCATTCTGTGCACTCTGTGTATAGGTTCTCTCCGGAACTCCAAAGAAATCATCCATAAAATTCTCACCAAAAATACTAGGCATTAACATAAGTCATTTCTCCCTTCTATTTGTTCCGCCCGGTGGCGGAGTGATTGCTTAATTGATTATTCATGTAGAACATCCGGTAGTTGAACTTCTTTATTTCTCTTCCTTTGTTCTATCTGTACTATAACACCTGTATTAGCACTCGTCAAGAGGGAGTGCTGATTTTTTTGTGAAAATTTTGTGTCCTTTCTTCTTGTTCTTTTGTTCCTGAAGTTTACAGTTTCAGAAGGTCTGTGCCGTCTTTTTTCTGGCGGTAGCCGACAAAGTCCTGACTGCCTTTGTACATGCGGCTGCTGCCGTTGGTGGTCTCCGGGGCGATGCCTGGAGCTGTCAGGATGTCGGTGGCAGCTGAGGGGCAGATTGGAGCCGGATCACCTTCCGGGGTATTCTGATAGTTTACATATGTATTACTCTGATAATATGCCTTGGGGCTGTTGTAGGTCCAGGACTCTTCTTTGGGGGCGTTTCCGGCGTAGATGATAATGTTGTCGGTGACTTCGATTCCGCCGCCTTCGATCATTGTATCGCCCCAGATCCGATGACGGATAAAGTCCACGCCTTCTTTTATATAGAAGATGTTGCCATAGACTTTCGCGTCCACGTTTCGTACCGGGGTCAAGATGCCCGTTCCGTCATTCTGACTGATGTTGTAGCGGAAGATGTTGTTGACGCTCTCGCCCTCACAAAACATCACACAGCCACCGCCATTGTTGCAGCTGTAGTTGTACTGGTAGATCGTTCCGTCACCGGAGTCGGCATCCCACGCCTGACCATCCTGATTATAGACAGTGTTGTAGACTTCGTTGTACTGGAACAACGCTGTTTTGCATTTCCATGGCCAGATGGCGGCTGCGGTCATACCGCCACGGTTTCCTTCTTCATTGTACAGATCCGGGTGGATGTCCACAGCGATATTTTCAGACACATTGTACTGGATCAGCGGTTCAAAGCAGTACATCGGTGTGATGCCGTCTCCGCCGATGTCTTTGACAAAATTGTGTTCGATCACAACATTGGTGGAGCCGTAGGTTTTCATCACTTCATCGGGCAGTTCCAGTGTGGTAAATTTGTCATGCTGGTACGTGTAGCCTGCGGCAATTCCCCATCTGCGGCAGTTCTCAACTTTACAGTGGTGGATATGGATACCGTCATAACGGGCAATTCCGGTCTTTTCTTCGTCATCCGGACGGGAGACTGACATGTAGATGCCGCCATTGTTCAGATGTTTGTCGTAGATATTTCCCTCTACATCATGGATATACAGATGATCGAGTTCGATCTCATGGAGCGTCCCGTGATTCTTTGCAATCACGGATACGCCGGTGCGGTTCATACGGTCTGCCTGGTTCAGGCGTTCATTTTTGACGCATGGGTTGTTTGTAATTTCCAGATTCCGGACGGAAATGTATTCTGCATCGTATAAAAGAACCGCTGAGGACAGATAGCCTTTCCAGGTATGTACTACATTGTCCAGATGTCCGCCATAGTTCTGATACCAGATCCCGTTTCCGTCCGTCTCGATCCGTGGAAGACCACCCTCCCCGTACGCATCTACAACAACCGGAGCCTCCTTTGTTCCACCTGCATACAGGTGCAGGTACTCTCCGATAAATACTGATCCCCGCTCCAGAAGGATCTGATCGCCCGGCTGGATCTCCATCTGGTTTACCTTTCTCAGACTGCGGAATGCTTTCTCCGGTGCATACCCACTGTTTGCATCATCTCCGTTTACACTGCTCACATAAATTGCTCTTCCCATACAAAAACCTCCCTGTAATTTCTATAATTATAAAATTTATCCTCTGCTGTTTTTCTTCTGCAGATAACAGAAAAGTGCCGGATTCTTACATCTGACACTCTTTTTCCCTGTTGTAAATACACCTCTTAAGATACTCTGTTCTATCCGATCAGAATCGCATACTGCTTTTTCCAGCATTCTCCCGGCTCCGCCTGGTTGATTCCCGGCTTCTTTGAAATATCTTCGCAAAACCCTTCATCATCACATCTTCCCGCCCACGGTTCCAGACAGACATACGGTCCTTTCGGAAGAGACCAGATTCCAAAACTGCAAAATTCATCGATACAACGGACTCCCGCATAAAGCTGCCCGGTGGCTTTTCTTCTGAGCCATACTTCCCGGATCTGTGCATCGTCAACTACCAGCGTGTCCACATCAAACAGCTGGTCACTTAACACCAGCGTATGATCTGTCAGTTTCACCCGGTATTTCTGATCCGGTTTTCCGGTACCGTTGACCAGATCGACTGCGGTAGCGGTAAACTCTGTATTTTCCGGAAAATATAGTTCGTAATCTTCTTTCTGTTCTCCTTCTTTTTCGAAACGGAAGCCCGGATGTCCGCCAATCGTAAAACTCATGACTTCCCCTGATCGGTTTTCCACTTCCCAGCTGACGAGAATCTCTTTTTCTCTCAGTTCATAGGTGATCCATAATACAAAATCAAATGGATAGTACTTTCTTGTCTCTTCGTCAGACATTAACCGGTAGCGAAGTTTTTCAGTACTTTCTTCCACACAGGTGAATTCTTTTTCTCTGGCAAATCCATGCTGACGGGTCTGATATTCCTTTCCGTTGATCTTCATTTTTTTCTGCCAGGTACTTCCCACATTCGGAAAAAGAATCGGAGACCGGTAGCTCCAGAAAGCCGGATCCCCATTCCAGAGAATCTCCGCACCGGTATCCTTTCTCATAATCCGCATCAGTTCTGCTCCGCGGTCACTGACTTCTACATAGAGGAAAGGATTTTCTATCTTTCTGTTCATCGTTTGTTACTCCTCTTACACGCTCTGTTTTCTTATTACTATACCCTGTTTTTTTCCAGTAATCCAGTACGGCCTTTTATATTTTTGCAAAAAAAAGCAAACAGAAAGTAGATTCTTTTTCTGTTTGCTTTTTTCTCACTTTTTATGCATATTTTTTGATTAATCGTAACTGTTAGTTATATTTAATCGATTTTCAGGATCAGTTCCAGTACACGTCTTGCACAGTGTTCCAGATCAGCACGGGTAAGTTCACCAAGTTCTATAGCCTTCTTCACACGTTCCGGATAACCGGTTGCCATCTTGACATCATTGCCGGCTTTGATTTCTTTGTAATGCTCACCACGGGTCCACCAGTCTGTGGTAACCATACCCTGGAATCCCCATTCTCCGCGAAGGATGTCTTCCAGAAGTTCTTTATTTTCCGAAGCCCTGTGACCGTTGATCACGTTGTAGGAGCTCATGATCGTCCACGGATCGGATTCTTTTACGATAATTTCAAACTGTTTCAGATAAATCTCACGAAGGGCACGTTCGGATACACGGGAATCGCTGTGCTTTCTGTTTGTCTCTTTGTTGTTGGCGGCAAAATGTTTTACGGAAGCGCCGATATGCTGAGACTGGATACCACGTACCATACCTGCTGCCATCTTACCTGCAAGCAGCGGATCTTCGGAATAATACTCGAAGTTTCTTCCGCACAAAGGATTTCTGTGAATGTTGACAGCGGGTGTCAGCCATACGGCGATATTATTTTCTTTCACTTCTTCTGCTCCGGCTGCTCCTACCTTTTCTACCAGATTCGGGTTCCAGGTGTAGGCAAGAAGAGTTGCGCATGGCCATGCAGTTGTACACACGCCACATTCCGGTGCGATACGAAGACCTGCAGGTCCGTCGGCTGTCATAATGTTCGGTACACCGTAATCCGGCAGGTTACCGAAACCAAAGGTATTGGCCACACCGGTATTTGGCTGTCCGCCAAGCAGTTCGATCAGATCATCGTCGGAAAGCTGACTCATGAACTCGTCCAGAGTGATCTTTCCTTCTGCTACTTCGCTAAACGGTTTTACGCCTTTTTTTACTACATAGAGTACCAGACGCTGCTCGCGGAAGCGTACTTCCGGCAGGATGCCTTCATCGGTTCCCGGAACCATTTTTTCAAATGCACAGGCATTGGGATCATTTCCCTCAGTCTGGGGCAGTTCCTCGTAGGTTCCGTCGGAAAGCATTCTCTTAGACAGACCTGACGGTGTCAGCTTTGCTTCCAGCTGTTTTACCACGGTATCTTCTGCTACCAGATATTCATAAGCTGTTTTTTCGTTATTTCTTACGGAGGTTCCAATATAAAAAGCATATGCGCCTTTTTCCAGAACATAAGCAGATTTTGCTACCTTTCCAAGATCATCGTAGGATGCCATTGCTTCTTTTGTGACGGTCAGTACCATCGTATGACTCTCTCCTGGCTGCAGAAGGCGGGTTTTCTTAAATGCGCCCAATTCTTTCGCCGGTTTCTTTAACAGTCCCTGTGGTGCACTGTAATACAGCTGTACGACCTCTTTACCGGCCATATCTCCGGTATTGGTTACTTTCACCTGTACGTTGATAGAGTCTGCCTCTTCCCATGCTTTCTGTGTCTCCACCTCGAAGGTTGTGTAGGACAGACCGTAACCGAACGGATAAACCACTTTTTCAGCTGCGCCCGGAATCGTCTCAAAATAACGGTAACCAACGTAAATATCTTCGGTGTAATCCACATATTCTACAGACTCATGGAAGTTTTCCGTGGACGGATAATCTTCCAGTCTTGCGGCAAAGGTATCTGCCAGTTTACCGGATGGATTGACCAGACCGCACAGTACCTGTGCCATTGCGGTTCCGCCTTCCATACCGCCCTGGCCACCGTATAAAGCAGCACCGATCTTATCATCTCTCTTGATCCAGGACAGATCGATCACACCACCGATGTTCAGGACAACTACAATCTTATCATATACTTCTTCTATCTGCGCCAGCAGTTTTTTCTCACCCGCTGTCAGGTAAAAATCCCCATCCGGATACAATTGCGCAGACAGTTTCGGCATGCTGGTCTCGTCCGGCCACGGATTGAACTCGCCATTGTATTCCACACTGGAACGATCCCATCCTTCTCCGGAAAAACGACTCAGTACAACAAGCGCAGTATCCCCGAATGCTCTTGCGCCATCCAGAAGTTCCTGTGGAAGTTCCGGTTCTTCGGTCATACCTGGTGCTCTTCCGATTGAATACTGTTCTTCTACATTTTTCTTATAAAAATTTGCTACCGGTTCGTATACCTGTACTTTATCTTCCAGGGTTTTGAAACCATCATACAGATTATGTACATAAGATACGGTTACATCGCCGCTTCCGCCGCCGCCTTTGACATAGTCAAAACTTCCGCGTCCGAACAGTGTGATCCGGGAACCGTTCTTTAACGGCAGGATATTGTTCTCATTTTTCAAAAGCACCATACCCTCTGTCGCTGCCTCCAGGGATAATGCAATATGTTCTTTGCTTGCTGTTACATATCTGCCTGCTTCCAGGGGAAGATTTGGCTGATACATGACTCTTGTCCATTTTTTCATCTCAAACCTCTTTTCCGGCCGTCCCGCCGCACTCTCCGGCGGACCGCCATGCCTGTTATTTTCGTTACTGTTCACTCTGTGACCAGTAACTATTTTCCTGCGGCGCAATCGCCGCCCACTACTTTTATTTTACTCAAAAAACAAGAGATTTTCCAGATAGGATTTCGGCTGATTTATAGGTCAATTCCGACTTTTTATTTTAAAAGTGCCAGGCACTCTTACAAAGTTCTTGCGTAGAAATGCCTGACACCTATATGCTTTCTGCTTTTTACGATTCTTTCAACTCTTACGGATGAATCTTAATCACACCTTTTACAATGTCTGCCTTATTATGCACACTCTCATCCATCGCCCGCTGCACATCGTCAAGATCGTAAATATTCGTAACGATTCCTTTTACGTTTACTTTTCCGGAAGCTACCGCATCGATTGCGATCGGATAGATATGGCGGTAACGGAAGACCGTTTTGAAAGTCAGTTCTTTGTCGAGAACCAGACTCATCGGCAGGGTCATCTCACCGCTCTTGCTGTAGCCGACCAGAACGATCGTAGAACCCTTCTTCGCCATATGGATCGCCTGTCTGGTGGTGATCTCTGTACCGGCAGTCTCGATGATCAGGTCCATACCGGCCCCGCCGGTCAGTTCCTGTGCTTTGGCGATCACATCCTCTTTTGCGCCGTTGATCACTCCGGTTGCGCCCAGTTCCAGGGCTTTTTCCAGACGTTTTTCCATGATATCTACCACATAAACCTCAGATACTCCACGGGCTTTCAGTGCCATCATGGAAACCAGACCGATACATCCGGCACCCATCACCACTGCTTTCTGTCCCAGATGAGCATCTCCCTGGATCGCTGCATGGAAACCGACAGCCAGAGGTTCGATCAGCGCACCCTCCAGTGTGCTTACATTCTCCGGGAGTTTGAAACAGAGATCTGCCTCATGCGCAACATACTCCTGAAATACACCATCTACCGGTGGAGTTGCGAAAAATACGACATCCGGACAGAGATTGTATTTGCCCTGTTTACAGAATTCGCAGTGTCCGCAGGTCTTTCCCGGCTCCAGAGCTACTTTGTCGCCGACTTTCAGATGTTTGACATCTTTTCCCACTTCCACGACAACACCACCCGGCTCATGACCGAGAACAAACGGCGGTTCTACCACATAATCGCCGATGGCTCCGCTCTCGTAATAATGCAGATCCGATCCACAGATTCCTACATAATCCAGCTTTACCAGAACTTCATCATCCTTCGGCGTCGGAATGTCACGCTCCGTAAATCCCATCTTGCCGATACCGTTCATCACTGCTACTTTCATCTTACCTTCCATGTGAAATGCCCTCCATATATAAGTTTTTTAAACTTAATAAAATAGTTTTATTATCTTTTTTCAAAGATAACTCTTTTCGATGGAAATGTCAATTATAAAAACAATATTTTTTATGTGCAAATGCATTTTGGTCTGTGACCGGGAAGATACTGAACAGTTCTTTGTATGCATCGTTCTTCTCCGGATACTCTTTCCGGATCTGTTTCATTTTATCTTATTTGCTCTTCATCTTTTTTCTTTTCTTACCTGCAAGGAAGATACCTGCGCCTGCAGCTGTTTTTCCTGCTGCGGCTGCTGTTCCTGCGGCTGCGCCACTGAAGTGTACGCCTGCGGCTACTGCAGCTACTACTGCTGCCACACCGCCTCCAATCGTACCGTAGAATGCCGGTTTGTTGTTGTAGAACTGTACCCATGTATTTGCAGATACCAGGACGTCTACGCTTGCGGTTGTTGCTTCGTTGTTTGCTTTGTCATAAGCTTTCACAGATACGTTCTGGAATGTGTTGGAAGAATCCACGCTCAGTTCCAGAGAACCGCCGTTTGCAGATACTTCGTCTGCATCGAAGGTCTGTTTCAGCTCATCGTCTACGTAATACTCAACTTTATCCAGAGCCATGTTATCATCTACGTTTGCTGTGAATTTCTGGCTTTCTACTTTGTATCTTCCGCCATCTTCGATGTTAGCCAGGGAGATAACCGGTGAAGTCTTATCCACTGCAAAGAGGATATCTTTGGACTTGGCTGTGTTGGTTGTTACGTTGGTTGCACGGTCTTCGGAGTAGATGGAAACGTTGTAGTCTCCTTCATTTTCGAAGTTGGATGCGTTGATGGTGTACTTGTATTCTTTCCAGCTTACATCGCTTCCGGACTCACTTACTTCAAAGTCTTTGTTCTGTTCCAGAGTCTTCTGTGTTCCGTTCTCGGATACCGTCAGTTCCCGGAAGGTCAGGGTATCTACGTTGATCTCGGATACTACCAGATTCTTCGGATCGTTGGTGTAACCATTCTTGATCAGTTCTTCTGTATAATCGTCATACAGATAAGTAGAACCGTCACGGTTTACAGAGAAGCTCTTGGATGTGCTATACTGATTTCCTGCTTTGTCAGTTGTCTCAGCAGTCAGAGTATAGATATCATCCATATTTTCTTTGAAGTTGTAGAAAGTAAGTGTCTGACCTTTGTTGCTTGCCGTGGAAGTGTACATGCCTGTGGTATCTACCTCTCCCTTGTTGGCTCCGGTCAGGTGCACAACTGTCTTGCCACTGTCGAAGTTGATATCGTTCAGTGTGATAACAGGAGCTACTTCTCCGTTATTTGCGGAACGATCTTCGATGTTGGTGATCTCTACAGTCGGTTTTGTCTGGTCAACGGTAAAGCTTTCTGTTGCATATGGATCGGATACATTGCTTGCCAGGTCTGTTGCACTGATGGTAAATGTATAATCTGCATCTGCAGAGTAAGAAGCGGTTGCCACATGTGTATCCCCGGATCCTGACCATCCGCTTACGCCAGGTACGGAAGCTGCTGCACCATCCAACTGTGCTGTTGTTGTAACTGTCACTTCACCAGGATTGAAGTTATGCTCGGTGATGGTGATGGTTGCTGTTCTTGCTTCTTTGTAATAGTTGTTGTTCAATGCACTGTTGTTGTCATAAGAAACCTGGATCACAGGTTTTGTCTTATCAACTGTGAACTCATCCAGTTTCTCAGTATTGGACTTGTTGCCTGCCAGGTCGAAGCAGTCATAAGTTACAGTGTAATCACTGTCACCGCTGAAAGTTACAGTAGCTGTATGGATCTCTCCGTTGTGAGACCATCCGCTGATGCTGTATCCGCCGCCTGCTGTAGATGTAACCTGTGGCTGGTAGCTTTCATCAAAGTTACGCTCGTCTACTGTTATTGTCAGAGTTTTGTCATTGTTGTAGTATTTTCCGTTGTGTACATCGCTCTGATCGAAAGAGAATGTTACGATTGGGGCTTTGTTATCCACTTTGATACTGATTTCTTCAGATGCTGCATCGTTGGTGGACCAGTCATCTGCGGTAACTTTCACACGAACATCGTTGGAGTAGAAGTTATCCGGGTTGATGGTTATATGTCCGGTCCAGCCCTGCAGGTGAGATGTTCTCTCCAGGTTTGCCAGTGTTCCGGATTCTACATAACCGGTGGTTCCGTTTGTAATTGTGTAGGAAATTGTCTTCAGTCCTGCATATGCATCGTTTACAACAGGATCGGTAACGCTGATGTCAAATCCAGGATTATCGGCAGCACTGTATACACCTTTGCCCCATCCAGGATTGGTAGGAGTGATCTTCACTACCGGTGCCACATTATCAACGATGATTCCGTCAGTACTGATGTACTGGATATTTCCTGCTTTATCTGTGATCTTTTCATATACAACCAGGTTCTGGCTTGCTGCCAGGCTGATCTTGCTGCTGTAACCGGTCCATCCGGTTCTTGCTTCCAGTTCACTTCTTGTCAGTGCTTTTGCAGAGGTCAGATACTGAGTAGCTGCCACACCTGCAGTCTCATCATCACTTGTCATAGAAGCTCTTACACTGTTCTTACCAAAGTGTCCAAATGTAATTGCACTCAGGAACTTGTTCCATGTCTCAAAAGCAGATCCGTTCACCAGATCTTCTACTGTTACAGTACCTTCCGGTTTTACGCGGTCAAGGGTAACTGCCTGTTTGATAGTTTCATTGATCGGGTTACCAGCCAGATCGGTATAGTCATAAGCGAAATCATAGTTGGCATCTACACTGATAGTCGGCAGAGACAGTTCATATACAAAACGGTTGTCTTCTGTGCTGATATTTCCTTTGTTGGTCCATTCTTTGCGGATCGCTGCGTCATAATCTGCAACTTTCACTGCTTTTCCTTTGCTGTTTACTGCTGTGTAAGCAACTTTTGCATCTTTTGCATCGAAGTTTCTCTCTGTGATCACTGCAGTTACAGCTACATAAGCTACTTCTTCATTTGCATAAGCACGTCCCCGGGACGGATCCAGAACAAAGCTTGTTCCGTTCGGACGATATGCAGTATAAGTAACCTGCATCTCAGGTCTTACTGTGTCGATTACGAAGGAGAATTCTTTATCTTCCCCTTTATTTCCGGCTGCATCGGCTACTTTGGTCTGTACGGTATATTCACCGTCTTTGTGGAATACGATAGTGAATCTATATACGGTACTGTCTTTTGTATCTGCAAAATCATTAACCGGATCCATGGAGATCTCTTTGATACCCAGAGCATCCTTCTGAGAATTCAGTTCTTCCAGTGTGTAAACGGTTCCGTTCAGTGTTACTTTCAGTTCATTTAAGAAACGTTCGGTTACGTTGACAGAATAGGTTACATCACTGTTTGCATATTTGGCATTTAAGAATGCGCCATTGTTATTTGCCTGTGCATAAGAAGATTCTACTGTCGGCGCGATAGAGTCCAGAACCAGTGTGTAGTCTGCACGGGTTTCCATTGCATTTCCTGCATTGTCATTGGCTGTTGCGGAAACTGTGATCACCTGGGATTTTTCCAGGTTGTTCTTCAGTTCCAGAAGTTTTTCGATGGTACAATATTTTTGAAGTTCTTCCAGACTTACATCTTTCGGGAAGCCATATTCATTTGTTTCTGTGGCTTCTTCCTCTGTGTCTTTTTTGCCATCTCCCCAGTGTCTGGAAATGGTATACTGCATTTTTTCCAGGCCGGAGTAGAATTTGCTTTCACTTGCGTTTTCTTTTGCTGTCAGATTCAGTTTTGCATCGCCTGAGTAATAGGTTCTGCTATTAACTGTTCCCTGCTGGGTTGTTGTTTCTGCAGGATCTTCTTTGTATGTAACGGTAATGTCGTGGAAGTTTTCCAGAACAACACCATTGGATCCGTAGATCTTGCTATTTCCTACATTATCCATTACTTTTACAAATACAATATAGTTGTTGGATTCCAGAGTCTGACCGTCTTTTAATTTTCCAACGGGTACTGTATATGTGTCAGTTCCTGCTGTAAAATGTGCATTTGTCAGTTTTTCAGCGTAGTCATCCTCTGTAAGTAATTCTTTAAAGAAACTGTCCTTGTCTGTGTTAGCCACAAAATAAGACCAGCCTTTAATTCCTGATAACTTGTCTGAAAACTTAACTGTTACTTCGATATTTTTATTTTTGTAAATACCAAAAGTGATAGTCGTTGCCAGCTCGGTTACTACCTTGTTCTCTTCGCCGAATTTGATTTCACTGCACTGTGGAGCATCCGGATCGTATGTGAAAGTGATATCAAACGCATTTGTTTTGTTTATTACAGCTCCAGTGGTTTCATCTACCTTTTCCAGATAAATCTTCTCATTCGCAACAGTTCCTGCTACATACGCTTCTGTTTCTTTTAAACCTTCCGTTGTAAGATCTGTACCATTTTCCAGATAAATCTTGTTGTATCCGCCTTCTAATGCGAATTTGATTACTGCATCTTTTCCGTAATAACGGACATGATCTTCATTTTCATAAGCATGTGTGCTTGCGTTATTGTTGATTGTCACATAATCTGTAGCATCTGTAATATTTTCTTCTGTTACTTTCAGATTACCATGTTTATAAGAATTAAAATCAAATTTGTAATTGCTTGTCGGATCTCCTGATTCCTTATCCAGTTCCAATGCATTGGTGTGTTCAGAACAGGTTGCAATATCATTCTTCTTTACATTATCCGGTGTAAGATCTGTAGCAGTAGTATCCTCTACTGTAGGATAGGTGAATCCTTTCAGATTCTTAATTGCATCCTTTCCGGCAAATCCGGTGTCTCCGCTCGGAGGATTTACAGATACCAGCTGATCCAAAGCTATTGTATATCCCAGGCTTCTGTATGGACGCGTGGAATCTGCTACGGTAAGGTTCAGAGTTCTTTTCAGGATGGTTACTTTTGCTTCAGTACTCTGATCTTCGATAACAAAATTATCGGTTATGTCTCTGCTATTTGCGTATTGTGTCAGAGAAAAATCTTTCGGAGCAAAAGTAAATTTCTGCATCTTTTGATTGCCGTCTACGTTAACAATTCCACTTTGATAACCTTTGAAAACAATATTTTTGAACTTTTCTTCTACGATTGTCTTGGCAGCATCTGTCAGAGTAGCATCACCTGTCAGAGTAGCCTGTACGTCAACATGATCCGTTGCATCATATATTTTTGTATTGTTATACTCCGTCTTATCTGTACCTGCTACAGAAACAGACGCTTCCAATTTCAATTTATATGGATTTACTTTTACAAACAATTCTTTTTCGAATTTGTAGTTTGCTGTCTCTGCAGTTATTGTTACTCTTACACTTTTGTCAGATGCATTTACCGGTGTAATCGTAATTTCACGGGTATCTTTATTCACACTTACTGCAGCAACTGCATCGTCACTTGATTTTGCGGAAAGTTCTTGAATCTCCTGATCTTCACTTCCCAATTCTTTATCTTTATTTGTTGTAAGCTTTGTAATCCTCTCTACAACTGACTGTGTTCCATAAGTGATATTTAACGGATTGTTCTCATCGTGATCTTCTTTCAGGAAAATTTTTCCGTCTACTTTTCCGGGTTGATACCCTTTACTAAATATAGCATTAATTCCCTGACATTTTGCCGTTTCATCAAACACAGCTTTTACTTGCATTAATTTACTAAAGTATTTCTTTAATTCTATAGTTCCTTTATAATCACCATTTTCATCTGTCCGAACATCTACCTTCTTATCTCCAACCAAACAGTGAATGGTTTCGTTAGCAAGTCCTTTTCCATTCACAGTCAGTTTGCCAGAAACCTCTACGCTCTTATCCCATGGTGCATTTGAAGAACAGTTAATTGTAAGTGTCGGTTCTGCCTTTGTAACTGTGACTGTTTTTGGTGCTACAAGATTTCCGGCTATGGCTGCCTGTAATGTTATGTTCTGGCCTCCATTCTCCACATACACTTGACCGTTTCCATCTACAGATGCAGTTGTGCCTGCTGTAATTGTCCAATTGGTTGATACATTTGCCCAGACACCGGTCAGTTTATATGGTACTGTTGTGAGAGTTGTTATGGAATCAACACCAGTGATTTCAGTTTTCGGTGTTAACTTAGTAATTTGAATCTCTCGATAGGTATCTTCATCTTTTGTCTCTGTTTTTTCTTCATATGTAACATTGTAATTATCAGATGTACAGCTTTCGACTGTTAATCCTTCCTCAATGATATTGTTTTCTTTTAAAATAACATGCATGACATTTTCCTGCCCTGCAAATTTTAATGAAACCTGTCCTACTGGTACATTTTCGATCAGACCAGCATCACAAACAACTTTTAAATATGTCTTAGGTGTTGGTTTAGGTGTTTCTGGACCTGGAGTTACTGCTCCACTGCCGCTTCCCTCTTCTGCAAGAGGTTCGATTGTTTGTCCTGCTTCTGTAGCCATAACGGTGTATGGACTGGAGGTTACGCAGGTTGACAATGCGAAGACAACGGCCATGGCGAACGCCAGGATTCTCTTTGTTTTTTGTTTCATGTCCTCAGACTCCTTCCTTCAGCTGAGTATCTTTCTCGGCTGATTCCTCTTTTACCTTTCGGTATCTTATAACTTTTCTTTTATGTAAAAACTTGTATACCCTTCCGTTCAGGACGAAGTGTCCGTAGAAGGATACCATGGTTATCCACATACAAACTAACATGATGGGATCCGGTATGGGGAACACGCAGGTTCCGAGTATGATCACCAGCAATCCCGGGATGAATGCGATATCTGTCATCACTCCCTCTTTGGTGGATCCGGGTGCAAGTGCACCGATACGCTCCACCGAGCGGTAATTTTGATAGCTTTTCAGATTTCTTATCTTCTGATAACTGAGGATGTAGAGGAAAATCCCCCATAACAGTCCCACCCAGAAGATACCCCCGGCAAGTACTGCTATTGCCGGGTGTTTTTCTCTTTTTCATCAGATCACCTTCTCCGTATGTATCAGGATGATACTTCTTTCTATCTCAAAGGTACTGTTGGAATGCTGCAGCATGTTCGGATCCAGAACCACGGTTCCTTCCTGTTCCGGTGTAGGTACATGCTGTCTTTCCTGTACCGGGTTGGCGATCATGGATGGATCCAGTATATCTGTAGCTTCCGAGCCTGCCATCATGGACGGTTCCAATACATCCGTGGCCTCGGATCCTGTCATCATGGACGGTTCCAGCACGTCTGTGTCCTCAGCTCCACTCATCATGGCTGCATCCAGCACATCCGTGGCTTCCGAGCCGTTGGCTGCAGTTTCCTGCATCATGCCATTTGCTTCGGAACTATTTGCCATATTCAGATTCATCTGACCGGTTGGTTCGCCAAATTCCTGGCTTATCCGGCCGCTGAGATCATCGGTAAGATTGTCCGTATAGTGGCGTCTCTGTACCAGCTGTCCGGTTCCTTTTTTCTTGTTTTTGGACTTTTTATCCATAGAAACGATACGTCCGGAGTCGCTGCTGTTGGCTGCCATCTCTTCCATGGCTTTCTGAGCACTCTTTCCCCGGTATTCGTTAAACACCTGCGGGATGTGCAGATAGAAGAAAAGGAATATCGCCAGTGCAAGGAACAGCAATGCAGCAATCCCAAATCCCAGCTGCAGATTGCTCAGAAGCCGGATCTGCTGTTCAATATTTTGTGTCTGCCCCATTACTGATCACCTCCGCTCTTCACGGCATCAGAATTCTGTGCATACAGAGATTCTACCAGTTTCTTTGTGTTATCCACGGTTGTCATCGTATTATCACGGATCCGCTGTGCCGTCTGGTTGGAACCGGTATCAGCACCGGAGACTCTTGTCTCGATGGCTGCCAGGGCACCCTGGAAGGTCGCTTTGTCCACACCGGCATCTGATACGAACTGTTTTGCATTCTCATACAGCTGATAGGACACATCGTTCAACAGTCGAAGCTGTGTCAGACGTTCCCGGCTTTCTGTACTGATGGTTTCCGGAAGTCCGCCTACCAGACCGTTTAATTCTACCCAGAAATCCGAATAGGAATATTTGATCTCACCGGTTACGGTATCCTCCTGACCTACTTTTCCGTAGTAACTACAGATACTTAAGAAGGTTTCCACCAGATTGGTATCGATGTCGTATTCCTGAATCTTATCTGCAGATAATTTTTCTGTGGAATCCAGACTGAATGCTTTCAGCTGTTCATCGGATAATACAGCCTGAGCTACGATACCGAACCATTTTTTTGCAAGTTCTTTATCTCCTGCAGGTTTTCCGGCACCGCCCGGGAAGTAGTAAGCCATTCCCAGTTCGTAAGCGAGCTCAGTATAACCATCCAGATTGTCTTCGAGCACCTCTTCATAGGTCTGTCTTCCTGCAGTCTGCTGCAGTAAGGCTTTAAAATCCTGACTGTCCTGACCGGAGAAGCCGTCCTCATCGTTTCGCAGGGCATCCAGATAAACCAGATAGGCCTCTTCCTTGCCCGGGTCGATGGCAACTGCTTTCTTCGCATAATTGACTTTGGCTGTTCCGTCACTCTTCTCCGCCTGGTCCACATAATAATCATAGCCGCTTTGCTCTGTTTTATTTTCCATCAACATACAGCCAAGGGAAATACCGCCGCATAAGACAGCTACTGCTGCGCTGACACCAAAGCCAAGCAGCTTATTTCTTAATTTCTTTCGATATGGAAGGCTCAGTTCTTCGATATGTTCCAGATCGTACAGCATCTCCAGACAGGATTCATATCGCTTCTCCGGTTCGTACTGTGTACAACGATCAATGATCATCTCCAGACCCAGCAGCTTATTCATATCCTCTCTCGGGATCTCATCTGCCAGACTCGGCCGGCACTGTGTGATCTTCGGGAAGTTAAATGGTGTAGAGGAAGGATTTCTTCCGGTGATCAGATGATGAAGGGTAGCTCCCAGACAGTAAATATCACTTCGGGGTGTGGATTGTCCGTTTCCTCCGTACTGTTCCGGTGAGGCATATCCGGGTGTTCCCAGACATGTGGTATCCTCTCTGTTCCCCTGTTTAAAGGTACGGGCGGTACCAAAGTCGATCAGGGAGATCGCTCCGTCCGGCTTCAGCATGACGTTGCCCGGTTTCATATCTCGATAAATAATGGGATTCGGTCTGGTATGAAGGTAGTAGAACACTTCACACAGCTGTTTTCCCCAGGCGATCACATCGTCCAGTGCGATGGGAAGCCCTTCTTTTTCCATACTTCCTTTCAGGATCTTATCCAGTGATTTTCCCTGGATATAATCCATAACGATCAGAAAGGAATCCCCGTCATCGATCACATCGATGATACTTGGCAGGTATTTGTGATTCAGTTCTTTCAGGATGTTGGTCTCAGCGATCAGTCCCTGTTTGACTGTGGTAAAATCCTGCTGTCCATCTTTTCGGACCTCTTTGATGGCCCATGTTTTATTTGCTTTTTCATTCAATGCCAGGTAAACGACACTCATACCGCCCTGGCCGATCTTATTTAATACTTTGTATTTTCCGTCTACATAAGAACCTATCTGCAGCATGCTTATCCCTCCCGACATGTCCGGATAACAGCTGCCGATATGTTATCCACTTCTTTTCTGGATTTGTTCAGTTCCACCAGTGAGACGATATTCTGAAGCATAATATCTTCGTTCTCCAGAAGTTCCGGACGAAACTTCTCATAGATCTCATCCGGCGAAATCACATGGCGGAATCCATCGGAGCAGAGAATAAAGGTGGTATCCGGATTGGCATCTCCCACAAAATAATCCGGGTGGATCTCATCCGATGCTCCTACACACTGGAGCAGTACATTTCTCTGGGGATGGGTCTGTGCCTGTTCCCAGGTCAGATGTCCCAGATCCATCTCGTACTGCACATAGGTCTGATCCTTCGTCAGCTGATAGATGGCATCGGAAACCATGTAAGCTCTCGAGTCGCCGATGTTCATGATGTAATATTTGTCATCCACAACCAGAAAAGCTACGACTGTTGTACCCATGCGTGTTCCTATTCCAGATGCATACTTTGCCAGTTTCTTGTTCTGCCGCATCACCAGGTCGTCCCACTGTACACGAAGTTCATCCATTGGAAATTCCGGTGTTTCCAGCAGTCCGGGAAGTTTGTTGATAAACCACTGATCGAACTCCCGGATCACTGTCGCACTGGCCAACTCGCCATCAGCCAGACCGCCCATTCCGTCACACACGACACACAGACAAACCTTATCATGGTTTGTCTGTGCGATTTTCACGAGTACTGAGTCCTGATTTGTTTTCTTCACAATACCCACATCGCTGTGAGCTGCTATTTTATAAATCATCCTCATACCTCTCATTTATTATTCAGTTTTATGCACGAAACAGAAATTCTTCATCTGCCAGACGAATGGTTTCATTTCCTGTCAGAGCTCTTTCTTTTCCGGCCGGTACTGCAACACCGTTAACGTTTGTTCCGTTTGTTGCATTGTTATCAACGATTGCAAATGCTCCGTTGCGGTATACGATGGTTGCATGTGTACGACTGATATTGCTATTTCCGGTAATACAATAATCTACTTTGTTTCTCTCTTTACCGATACGGAATTCTGCTTTATCAATTGTGATCTTCTCACCTGTTTTCTTTCTGATCAGATTTCTCTCCTTTCATAACCCGTATATGGGTAAATTATTCTCTCCGTCTTGATACTATTAAGCCATTAAAGGAATCCGAGTAATTTTTCCAATACCTTTACAGCCACAAAATACGTGCTATAAAACGTGAACACACGCTTTAAAAGTTCAAGTTGTTGTTCGTGTTAATTTAAAAATACAGGGGGGGAACATATGGAATATTCAGAATTATTCAGACAACGAATACGTTTTTTGTGTAATCAGCGCCATATATCAGTAAATAAACTGGCAACAATGAGCGGTGTAAAACAATCCACGCTGGATAATATCGTCCGTGGCATCACCAAAGATCCACGGGCATCCACGCTTCATAAGATCTCTAACGCTTTTAATATGACATTGGCTGAATTTTTGGATTTTGAAGAATTAAATGATTACATTTTTTCAGATGAGACGGATGAATTGTAAAATACCTTACTGCGTATGACAAAAATGCGATGTGCATTCATCGCTTTCATCGCTTTTATCAGTAATTTTTATTTTTTGAATCTGCATTTTTCAGATAGTTATATGATATCATGTTTCCGCTTGCAGAACAAGCATAATAAAACAAAAAGCTGCAGGATGAACGTTACTGTCCACTGGTAATATCCCGCGAGGCGTTATTTGTGAGCGAAGGTCACAGAAAACCCGAGACATATCGCGCGAATTTATGCGATCAGCCTAAATTCTGTGCATCGCGCAGCGTGTTGCTGAGCACGGAGTGAACAGTAACGGATGCACAGGTTCCTGCAGCTTTTCTTTAAAATAAAATATCTTTGTTGACTGTCGTATAAAACAATTTCTTGCATTCCTCAAAATCTCTCGTCTGCGCCAGGATCCACATCATCTTTGTCACCGTAGCTTCCAATGTCATATCATACGATTCAAGGATCTCAAAGTTCTCTTTGATCACTTTCCCGACCTTATAGATCCCCATATCGCTTCCCTCATGGGTTACCTGCGTGGACATCGTGACCAGTTTCCCTGCGGATGTCCATTTTTCGATCATTGCAGCAAAATCATGATTGCCATAATCTGGCAGTCCTCCCACGCCAAACGATTCCAGAATCAGCCCGTCATAAGAATCCGCCAAATTTTCCAGTACCAGCGGGTCGATACTCGGGATCAGTTTCAGAAGAAAGATCCGGTCGTCCATCGCATGATAGAACCGTAACCGTTTTGTGGACTGCTCTTTATCATCAATATAAAACACGATCCGATCATCATGGATCACTGCGATATCCGGGTAATTAATGCTCGAAAATGCATTGTAGCTTTTTGAAAATTCTTTTTTGGCACGGGTTCCCGCGATAACCTTACCGCCGAAAACAATGACGGTTCCATGTGCCCGCGGATGAGAAGCAAAACGCAGGCTGTCCAGAAGATTAGAGCGTGCATCCGTGATGGCAAGATCGATCGGTTTCTGTGCACCGGTCACGACAACCGGTTTTCGGTTATTTTGAATCAGATAGGATAATGCCGCCGCTGTATACGCCATCGTATCTGTTCCGTGACAGATCACAAAGCCATCATAATATTCATACTTTTTCTCGATCAGTTCCGCCAGCGCCACCCAATGTTTTGCGCACACATTTGTACTGTCTAATGAAAATGGCGCTTCGGTATCAATCGTACAGAATTCTCTTGCCGCCGGAACATAACTTAACAGATCCTCCGCCGAAATCTGCGGTGAAAGTCCCTGCACCGTGTATTTTGAGGCGATCGTTCCACCAGTTGCTATCAGAAGTATTTTTTTCATATAGATATATCCCTTTCTCTTTTCCTGCATGTATTATACCTCTCAACTCACAATATTTCTATCTTTTCTGTCCTGCTCTTTCATCACGGTTTCAAAACTTTCCTGATCCATCAGTCTATAATAATAGTACCCCTGCAGTTCATCGCATCCTTCCCGAATCAGAAAATCCGCCACCCTTCTGGTTTCCACGCCCTCGCAGACGATCGTTTTTCTGGTCCTCTTCAGCAGGTGGAAGATCTCCTGCAACACGATCCTGCCGTTCTCAGTAAGGCTGTCGCCGAGGAAACGTTTATCGATTTTCACTTCGTCGAATGTGATATCTTTCAGAGTATTCAGAGAAGAATATCCCGACCCAAAATCATCCATTGAGATCCGGATCTGTTCTCCGTGAAGCGTCGCGCTCATCCGGTTGACCGCATCGATATTGTGAATGTAGGCACTCTCCGTGATCGGAAAATATCAGATAGCGGGAATCGATCTGATATTTTCCGATCAGTTCCAGCAGTTGTCTGGTAAATCCTGCCACATCCCGGAAATGTGCCGGGGACACATTCAGAGACAGATATATCTGCGGTTCCCCTTTCTCCTTCTGCGCTTCCAGCCATTGAAATGCCATTTCGTAGACATAAAAATCCTGCGTTTCAATCTTTCCGGTCTCTTCCAGTACCGGCAAGAATCTGTCCGGTGTCCAGATCTGACCGTCTTCCCGCTGCCACCGAACCAGCACTTCCGCACTTCGGATACTCTCATCGGTTCCGCTCACCTTCGGCTGAAAATAAATCTTGAATTCTTCTTTCTCCAATGCGCCCCGGAATGAATGCAACACATCCGCTTTCCGAAGTTCTCCCTCTTCAATTTTTCCGGAATACACACAGATTCCCAATGGATCTTCTTTTGCGATCCGCCGTGCCGTGTTGGCATGTGAAATGATCCGATCCGGATTCTCCTCCTGATGAATATCGTAGTAAATTCCGGTCCGCAGAGACACTCTGGGCAATCCCACCCTCCGGAATCTCTGCGGACATTCCCCGCTGTTTCTGATTTTTCTTTTTATACGCTTTGTCCTGGTACATTTTACTGTCGGCGATTTTCATAAGATCCGGGATCAGATAATAATGATTCTTATAGCTCACCTCATACCCCACCGCATAACTGATCGGATACGCCGCCTGCAAATTATAGTTGTCCACTCTGCGCCCGGCAACCCATTTCACGACAGCTGCCAGAATCATATAAAAAACGCCCGGTTTCTGCTTTTTCTTTTTTTGCAGAAGCCGGGCATTTTCCCAATTTTCTCAGCCGATACCGCCCAGCGCGATTCCAAGAATCAGCACCAGGATACACACCGGCACATAAACATATTTACAGATCGGGTAAAACGAGGAGGTAAGGTGACAGCTTCGTCCTTTGTTTACCTGTTTTTCCACATACTCTTTTCCACATACCCAAAACAGCATGATACCAGCCAGTCCGGCTCCCAGCGGGCAGATATAGATAGAAAGTACATCCATCCAGCCGGATACGATACCCTGGATCAGGATGGAAACAATCACGCCGATCACTGCGATCACCGCACACGCCGGTTTTCTCTCCAGATGGAATTTTTCCTGCACCGTTGCGATCGGTGCTTCGTACAGGTTGATCAGGGAGGTCAGCCCCGCGAATAACACAGCAACAAAGAAAATGATCACAATAATCTTTCCTCCCGGCATATTTTTGATCAGATTTGGCAGGAAAATAAATAACAATCCGGGACCGCCCTGATCGAGCTTGGCTCCGGTGGTTGCCATCGCCGGGATGATGACCAGGGATGCAAGCAGTGCAGCCAGTGTATCAAAGAATGCCACTCTTCCCGCAGCAGCCGGAATATTTTCTTCATCCGACAGATAGGATCCATAGATCAGTGTTCCGTTTCCCGCCACCGAAAGGGAGAAAAATGCCTGTCCCAGGGCAAAAATCCACGTTTTCGGATCGCCAAGCGCCTTGCCGTCCACACGGAAGATATAGTGATATCCGTCCACGGCCCCCGGCTGAAATGCCACATAGATGCCAAGTCCCACAAACAGCAGGAAAAATACCGGCATCAGCACTTTATTGACTTTCTCGATCCCGCCACCGACACCGAACATCAGGATCCCCATAGCTGCCAGCAGGATCACAACCTGCCAGCCTGTATTGCCAAACGCAGATGCCATCGAACCAAACACAGCACTGAATTCGTCCACATCAGCCGGTGCCAGTGTCGCCCCGGTGAATGCACCGACCGTATATTTTAAGATCCATCCCATAACGACTGTATAGCCGATTGCCATCGCCAGTGAGCCGACCACCGGGATCATCCCCAGTGCTTCTCCCGGTTTTCTTTTTCCTTTTCTCTCACAGGCACTTCCAAACGCATCAATCGGACCGGATCTCGTTGCACGTCCGAATGTCATCTCTCCGATCACCCCGGTAAATCCGATCAGTATCACAAAGATGAAATACGGAATCAAAAATGCTCCGCCTCCATATAACGATACTCTGGTGGAAAACATCCAGATATTTCCCATGCCCACCGCCGAACCGATGCAGGCCATAATAAATCCCCACCGGGTATTAAATGATTCTCTCTTTTTCATCACATTTTTCTCCGTTTTCTTTTATTTTCTTACAGATTATAGATCACATTTCTGAGCAGTCTGGTCATCCGGAATGTTCCGGCATCTGTCTTCTGGGTCATCATCAGCACGGTCATCCGGTCTTTTGGTGCATTGGCAAAGTAACAGCCAAGCCATCCGTCCCAGCCATATTCTCCCTGGCTTCCCAGCGTGCAGGCTCTTCGCGGATCTGTCATGACACGCATAAAGTTTCCATAGGAAAACCCTTCCAGCCACGGCATTCCCTCCCGTTCAAACACTTTCTGCTGACACTCACTTAACACGTGACCGGTCAGGAATTTCACCACAGAGGATCCAAGAATCTGTTTTCCCTTATAGCTTCCTCCGTTCAGAAGCATCTGGGCAAAATGAGAATAATCGTCAATCGTAGAAACCAGTCCGGCACCTCCGGACTCAAAGGCCGGACGACGATCCATCCGATTGCAGATATCCAGATGATTTTTTGTATACAGCGCCGGTGTCTCTCCTTCTGTGCACACATATGTTTTCACCAGGCGATCCTGTTTCTCTTCCGGTACCCAGAAACCGGTATCACACATCTCCAGTGGAGCAAACAACTCTTTTTCCAGGAAATCTCCAAAACGCATACCGGATACCACCTCAACGACTGCTCCAGCCACATCCGCCGAAGTTCCGTAACACCAGGAACGCTCCGGCTGAAATGCCAGCGGGATCCGTCCCAGCCGGTTGGCGATTTCCACGGTGCCGTATCGGCCGCCTTCTCCCTCATCCAGTCTCTGTGTGATTTCCTCAAACAGAGCTTCCGTCTGACGGCCGGCCGGATGATTGCCCTCATACACCAGACCTGAAGTCATATTCAGGAGGTCCTGAATGTTCACATCGCGCCATGGTTTTTCCACACGTCCATCCGCATAAGCCACCAGTTGTCCACAAAATCCCGGCAGATATCTACATACCGGATCTGCCAGATCGATCTGACCACGTTCTGCCAGAAGCATCACTGCCACAGCAGTGATCGGTTTGGACATGGAATATAACCGGTAGATACTATCTCTTGCCACCGGCTTTTTCGCCTCAATATCTGCATATCCGCTCTCCAGATATACTTCTTCTTTTCCTTCTTTTCGAACCAGCAGTGTCGCTCCCGGAATCTCACCTCTCTCCACCGCATCATCCAGAATCCACTGCAGCCTTTCTGTCTTTGTCTTTTCCATCTTATGTAACCCTCTCTGTCTTTTACTGATTCACACGTTTCTTGTCTTTCATTGGAAGTTCTCGTTTTCCCCATGTTTTCAAACTTTCTTATAAAACCTGTCGCATATACCACTCTTGCATTTCTGAATCACTTATTGTCTATTGTATACCAAAAAAACCGCCATGCATACATTTTTTTGTATAACACAACGGTTTTCTTATGATTTTTCGGATTTTCAGATATATTTCCAGATACTGTCTGTGTGCTTCAAATCTGTGATTATTTCTTCTTTCTCACTGCCTGTCCAATCAGGTAACACACGGCAGCCACTACCATACCATTGATCGAAGCGATTCCCCATGATACCAGGTTTGCTACCACAGCACCGAGGATCACACCTCCCACTGCAAACCAGTTGACGATCTGTGTCTCTGCTTTCGGATCTTCATAATCTTTCTTATTCATAAAATAAGAAAGCACCAGGATGATACCTACCGGCGGCAGCGTACAGTTCAGGATGTTCAGCCATTTTGTGAAGTTATAATACAGCCATACCGAAAGTACCGTTCCGATGATACCGGATACCAGGACCATCGGTTTTTTCTTCTGATGGAAAATGTTTGCCAGACCAAGTCCCGCCGTATACAATGCATTGTCGTTGGTGGTCCAGATGTTCAGTCCCAGAACCAGAACAGCCATATAGAACAGGTTCAGCCGGATCATAACCTCGAAGATGTCATTACCGCCTACAAAAATATAAGCAATCGCTCCGAAGAAGAACATCAGTGAGTTTCCGATAAAGAATGCTACTACCGTCGCAATGGTACCTGTTTTTGCATCTTTTGCGAAACGGGTAAAGTTCGGTGTGGCTGTTCCTCCGGATACGAAAGAACCAACCACCAGTCCGGTACCACCCACAACGGTAAGGGAACCGCTGGATACTGCAAACTGGTCTACGATGGTTCCATTGCCCTGCCGGATCGCCATCACCATGGCTACGGTACCAAGGATCGCTACCAGCGGAACAGCAATGTAACTGATCACAGTCAGTGAATCGATTCCAAAGTACGCAGATGCCGTCATACACACACCTGCCACGATAACCAGTATCCACATGGCTGTTTTGCTGTCACCAAACAGTTCTCCGGCTACCGGAATCGCAAACATGGCGATTCCCACGCCAAACCAGCCGATCTGTGTGAAACTGATCATAGCAGAGGAAAGGTAAGATCCCTTTTCTCCGAACGCTTTTATCGCCAGCAGATCCATGCTCATACCGGTTTTTGCTCCTACATATCCCAGCAGTCCGGTATACAGTCCCAGGATCACGCCACCAAAAATCAGTGACTGTAAAAATCCCCAGAAATCCAGTCCCGCTGCCAGCTGCTGACCCGCCCACATACTGGCAGAAAAGAATGTAAAGCCAAGCATGATCATAAACATGGTCACAAAGCCTTTCTTTCCCTCGTCCGGTACGGCACGATCCGCATAGTCAATGTCTACTTTCTGTTTTGTTGCCATTTCTTTTTTCATTTTTTCTCCCGTCTCAGCGATTATATTTTTCCTGATTCATCTGTTTTCTCAAATCCTCCACCAAAAGTTACCTGCTGTTACAAGATATACTTGCGTAGTGCCTCGGTGAATTCATCGATCCGCTGCTGTGCCAGTTCTTTCAGTGTGATATTTTTCATACTTTCCACATAGCCCTGCTCCTGACGATACAGCCAGCTGCTGTCTGTCGGACGGATCTTCTCATAGTGGTTGGCATGAATCCAGTCTTCATAGCTGATTGGAAGAGAATAGCCAAGTTTTTCCTCCAGCAGTTCTCCAAAATCAATCTTGTCTGCCCGCTCTTTGATCCCATTCCAGAACTCCAGAACTTCCTCTACATGCTCGTGGATCTCATAGCGTCTCGCACCGCCATCATAGATAATACATTTTTCAAACAGAGGGCTGCACATGGAAAGTGTCTCCCGACGGAATTCCGGAGCCACGATACCACCCTTCCAGTAGAAATCCACATTCGGAAGGTTGATGCCGGACACCCCTTTATCCTCGTACATACCGAAGATTCCTTCATAATATACGGTAATAAATCCTTCAAACTCCGGCCAGAACTTCCGGATATCCCGGGTCAGATCTTCCAGGATCTCGATTCCTTTGGTTCCACCGATGGTGAAAATGATAATATTTCTCAGTTTTGCACCGTGATTCCGATAAAAATCGGTCACATAGCGAAGACAATGAATCAGGGTCTCACCACTGGCAATAATGTCTCCTATCATCAATGTGCTGTCCGGAACCATCGTCAGCTTACTGTATTTGATCTCCAATCCCGCAATCTCTTCCTCCTGAAATACACGCTCACTGGATAAGAAACTGATATCATGCACACGAATGTGCTCCCGGTAGCAGCTCTCCTCCAGGGGATAATTCAGCGCACCGCGAAGAATCGATAAGATATTCGCCGTTGTCACTTTCTTCTGTTCTTTCAGATAGTATAACATCTGAGAAGTCGACGGAATCAGGCAGTTATAAACCTCATACCCGACAATCTCCGGTGTGTTCAGAAGTTTTCTTGTCTCCGCTTCCGATACCACATAATACTCATTCAGATAGTCCCCACCATCCAGACGATAACAGGCTACTCCCTGCTCATCAAATTCCGGTACCAGTGTTACGTTGTCCCAATTTTTCATATGATTGATCCTCTTTTGTTGTAATCGTCCTCCGATTACTTCTTCTTTTAAAAAAATGATATCACAACTCCCGTCTCTCTGTCTTCTGCAGGATTCTGAGGTGTTGTTCTCCGTTAATATTGTCCCGCTCCTGTCTGTCTTTGTCACCCGAACAGTCGCACTTCCACAATATATTACAGACATTCCCTGCCTTCGTCAAGGGAATTTTCTTCCTTTTTTCCGAATGCTTGACAGCCTTTTTTATTTGCTGTAAGGTAAGGGCATATTCAGCCGCCGAAGTCTGGTTGGAACATGCCCGGAAAAAACTTCGAACAATGAAAAACATCATTTATTTTATAGAAAGGTTGTAACAGCCGATGCACGCTGCTGCAAAAAAGGAATTTCTTATGGCCTCTCAGACCACACAAACCGCTGCTAATCCACTGGGATATCAGAAAGAATCCAAACTTCTGATACAGTTTGCCATCCCCTGCATCATCTCCATGCTGGTTACGGCTCTGTATAATATCGTCGATCAGATCTTTATCGGACAGGGTATCGGTATGCTGGGTAATGCCGCTACCAATATCGCCTTTCCACTGTCTACTTCCTGCACTGCTGTAAACATCTCGATCACATGATCCGCTACCGGTTCTACGATTGCTGCAAATAATTCCTTCTTGCCACGTTGTCCTCTCTTTCTGTAACAGTGTTATGTAACACTGTTATAAGTATAGATTTATCATTTTTCTTTGTTTTCCATATAAAATGTGATACAGTACATAACGTACGCGGGTATTTGGGGGACCTTTCTTCCATCTGTATCTGCAATTTTTTTGTAATCTGAACAACAGGGGGATTTTGTTTTGGAAACTTTAGAAAAAGAACATAACCGGATGGCTCTGAATGTAGCCGCACTGGCCGGAGATATCCTGCTGGCCAGTGGCGCGGAGATCTTCCGTGTAGAAGAGACCATCGACCGGATCGCGCATGCATATGGGATCGACTCCTGTGATCCTTTTGTCTTAAGCAGCGGATTTTTCCTTACAGCCGACAGTGATTCGGATCAAAACTTCGCCTGGGTGCGTCATATTCCGCTGAGTGCTACCCGTCTTGACCGGGTAACCGCGGTCAATCAGCTCTCAAGGGAAATCGAACATGGTGCGTATACACCGGAAGAAGCCTATCAGAAACTGCAGGAGATTCAACAGCTCCCGGAAAAGAAGACGCTCTATCAGATCCTGGCATCCGGCGTGGGCAGTGGATGTTTCTGTTATCTTTTCGGCGGAGATCCTATAGATTGTATCGTGGCCTTTATCGCCGGGCTGTTGTTATATGTCTACCTGCTTTGTCTGGTAAAGGGACATCTGTCAAAGATTGCCACTAATATATCCGGAGGGATGTTTGTCACTTTTATCGCAGTGCTGATCTATCAGCTGGGACTGGGACACCACCTCAGTGAGATCATCATCGGCTCGATCATCCCGCTGGTTCCCGGCGTGGCTTTTACGAACGGTATCCGTGATATCGCCGATCAGGATTACATCGCAGGCGCTGTCCGGATGCTGGACGCTTTACTTGTTACTTTCAGTATTGCGATGGGCGTAGGTCTTGTCATGATCGGATATCACCATATCGTGGGGGGTGTGGTTCTTCCGTGAGATTTCCTTCTGCCTTTATATATTCTGATTTTTATCTTCAACACACGAAAGCCTGTTTGGAAAATCCTTCCTGCAAGATATGCCTCACAGTTTGCAGGAAATCTTTTTCACACGCGCTTTACAGGGAGGTTTGTTTTGTCCGTACATCTTTTTTTCGAATTTCTCACCGCCTTCGCAGGCACCATCGCTTTTGCTTTGTTATTCCAGGTGCCGAAGGAGTATTATGTAAACTGTGGTTTTGCTGGCGCATGTGGTTGGATCTGCTATAAGCTGCTGCTTTCCGGCTGTGGACTCTTTGGTTCTACTTTTTTTGCTACTGTGCTCGTGGTTTTTATCTCCCGGCTCAGTGCCGTTCAGAGACACTGTCCGGTGACTGTTTTTCTGGTTGCCGGTATCTTTCCACTGGTTCCCGGGGCCGGCATCTACTGGACTGCCTACTATGTCGTAACCGACCAGTTGGCAAAAGCTTCTGCCCGTGGATTTCAGACGCTGAAGATCGCTGTTGCGATCGTCCTCGGCATTCTCTTCGTCTTTGAATTCCCGCAAAAATGGTTCCGCTGGGCAGACCGCCGTTAACTTTCACGTAAACACAGACTTTATTGTATTATTCGCGTAAACAAACTCCATCAGCCGGACCAATTATTACTATGCAATGTAAAAAAAGACATCCGTTCCTGATAGCAGAGAAAATTCATGCTATGTAAGAACGGATGTCTTTTGGCGATTTGATTTTTGTTCTGTAACTTGCTCTCGTTACAAATTATTATGGCTTACTCCTCAACAACAACTTCCATACCGGAAAGGCTCTTCACGGTATAATTTCCATTTCTACCTCTTACTTTCAGACGAATCTGGTCTCCTTCCCGTTTTGCGGTCGCGGTCATTACCGTCTCTCCTTTCAGATCCGGAATCTCTACCGTAGTTTCCGCGCCGTCTGTGAAAGATGACACTACCAGTGTTACACCGTCTGCATAATCGTAATCCGGTCTCTGATCATTTGTTCCCAGTGGCAGGATAGTGTTCGGGCGGATCATTATCGGCAGACTGTGGTAGTTATGCGTCTCTTTCTGCCACTTTCCTCCAATCACCTCAACTCCTGTGATCAGATTATACCAGGTTCCTTCCGGCAGATAATACTGGACTTCTCCGCTTTCTTTAAAGATCGGAGCCACCAGCAGGGAATCGCCGAACATATACTGACGGTCCAGTGTATCGCAGGCACGATCCTCCGGAAAATCCAGGATCATCGGGCGCAGTACCGGTCTTCCTTCTTTATGAGAACGCACTGCCTGTCCGTACAGATACGGCATCAGACGACATTTCAGATTCACGAATTCTTTCAGGATCTCGCAGGCTTCGTTATCAAACAGCCACGGTACACGATAGGAAGAAGATCCATGGAGACGGCTGTGGGAGCTTAACAGACCAAACTGACACCATCTCTTATAGATATCTGCCGGTGCGGTACTCTCAAATCCGCTGATATCATGACTCCAGAAGCCGAATCCGCCCAGGGACAAAGACAGACCGCCGCGAAGTGTCTCTGCCATAGATACATACGTTGCCGAGCAGTCTCCGCCCCAATGTGCCGGGAACTGCTGACCGCCAACCGTAGCGGAACGGGCAAATACTACCGCTTCTCCCTTTCCACGTTCCCGCTCTAACAGTTCAAAAACAGCCTGATTATACAGATACGTATAATAGTTGTGCATTTTTACCGGATCGGAATGGTCAAAGTACTCGATATCTTTTACCGGGATTCTCTCACCGAAGTCTGTCTTAAAGCAGTCCACGCCCATGTCCAACAGTGTCTTTAACTTGCCCTGATACCAGATTACAGCGTCAGGATTGGTAAAATCTACCAGTGCCATACCCGGCTGCCACAGATCCGTCTGCCATACGCTTCCATCTTTCTTTTTCACCAGATATCCATGCTCTTTTCCTTCTTTAAACAGACAGGATTTCTGCCCGATGTATGGATTGATCCAGACACAGATGTGAAGGCCACGGTCATGATACCGTTTCAGCATTCCTTTCGGATCCGGGAATGTGGCAGGATCCCACTCAAAGTTACACCATTCATACGCATCCATCCAGTAACAGTCAAAATGGAACACATGCAGCGGAATCTCCCGGTCTGCCATACCCTGAATAAAGCTGGACGTGGTTGCCTCATCATAATTGGTGGTAAAGGATGTGGTCAGCCACAGACCAAAGGACCATGCCGGAGGCAGTGCCGGTTTTCCGGTCAGTTCGGTATATTTTTCTACTGTTCCCATCGGAGTTTTTCCACTGATCACATAGTAATCCAGCCGTTCCCCTTCTACAGAAAACTGCATCCGTTCTACTTTCTCGCTGGCAATCTCATACGCTACGTCACCTTCGTTGTCAACCAGAACACCATATCCTTTATTGGTCACATAGAACGGAATATTTTTATAAGCGATCTCACTGGCCGTACCGCCGTCCTCGTTCCACATCTCCACGATCTGTCCGTTTTTCACAAATGGTGTGAAACGCTCGCCAAGGCCATACACATATTCATCCACATCCAGCAACAGCTGATCCAGCATATAGTTCTTTTCGGTCTCTGTATTCTGCATATAAGCCAGGTTACGGAAGCTGGACTCTGTCAGGAAGGTATCTCCCTCATAAAATGCCATCTTATAGCTGTTCGGTGCTTTGTCGATCACAGCCTTCAGAGAACCTGTCTGATAGATCAGCTGATCTTCGGTCTCCTCGATACCGGCATTGGCTGTTCCTGTATAAATCTTTGCAAATGGACCATTGTATACGGCGCCATCATGATGAACAACAGATACTTTGATCACTCCGTCCATCGGACTGGATAATGTAACTGTTAGAAGTGGAATATTCAGACAGCTTCCTCTGTCAACAATATGCGCACAAGGGATATACATCGTCAGTTCCTGGCCGTACACCCGATGGCTTCCATATTCTACTGCATAAGCTGCTTTCATCTCATCTCGAAGCAGCCAATATCCATTAGTAAATTTCATGATTCTGTATCTCCTTTACATTATGTCTGTTCTTACCCCTGAGAAATCTTCTTTTTCCAGACGATTCTCCCTTTATTTCCTTTATTATAGAAACTTTCCGTACAAAACACAAGCGATGTTTCGCAGGATTTAGATTCTACTTTCCTTGTCAAATCCCTCTATCTGTGTATAATAAATCTCAGAATATCTAATAATACAGCACGCAAAGGAGGAAAAAATAAGTAATTGAATATATTGTCAAATGTGATTAAATGTGTTTAAATATACTCAAAGGAGTAAATTATTATGAATACATCAAATATCACAAATTATAAGCCAAAAGATTTTGCTGAACTGTTAGGTGTGTCTGTTAAGACATTGCAACGCTGGGACAGAGAAGGAACTTTAAAGGCAAATCGAACTCCAACTGATAGGCGTTATTATACTTATGACCAGTACCTTCAATTCAAAGGCATAAATATTGAAAATGATAAACGTCAGGTAGTTATTTATGCCAGAGTGTCTACAGGAAATCAAAAAGATGATTTACAGAATCAAGTTGCATTTTTGCGACAGTTTTGTGATGCTAAAGGTATTATTATAGATCAGTGTATTGAGGATTATGGAAGTGGTCTTAATTACAATCGTAAAAAGTGGAATGAATTATTAAATGAAGTAATGGAACAGAAAATAAAAACCATAATAGTAACTCATAAAGACAGATTTATCAGATTTGGTTACGATTGGTTTGAAAAATTCTGTATGAAGTTTAATACAAGCATTGTGGTAGTGAACAACGAAGAACTATCACCACAGGAAGAACTCGTACAGGATATTGTTTCTATACTTCATG
>ERZ839489.268-NODE-268-length-59609-cov-125.031232_pt1 | contig 59609 bp, 61 predicted proteins | sample MGYA00519938_ERZ839489 | MGnify/ENA primary metagenome ERZ839489 (study PRJEB31850, sample SAMEA3708846) | human gut metagenome | biome: human gut; feature: human-associated habitat; material: faeces | place: China | collected 2014 ...
CTGAATACTTTGATTTCTAATACTTCGCATATAAAAATGGATACTTATCATGCGCGGTTACAATCTGCAGAATTCTCAGCTCGCATAATGAAGCTCGGCTGTTATCTGTTTATGGCGGTTGTAGGACTCATCGGTTTTATGAATATGGCAAACACCATGATCATGAATATTATGACAAAAAAGCAGGAATATGGTGTATTACAGGCTGTGGGTATGACAAATAAACAATTAAATTTATGTCTGCAGTTACAGGGACTGATTTTTACGGTTGGCACCATATGTGTAGCACTTGTCGTTGGTCTGCCACTTGGCTACGCGCTCTTTGCCTATGCAAAGCATAATGGGATATTTGGAATAAATGTCTATCATGTTCCAATTACACCAATTCTTGCTATGATTTTGCTGGTTGGTCTTTTGCAGATTGTGCTTTCCCTCGTTTTAAGCAGTAATCTGAAAAAGGAAACGCTGGTTGAAAGAATAAGGTATCAGGGATAGCAAGTTTGAAAATGATTTAAAAACTCGAAGAAAGAGGTGAGGGTAGTTTTCTATTTTTTTATTCCGTTTTAGCAGAAAATAGAATATAGTATTCATCAGTGATCAGATTGCAGAAACTTGTGAAGCCTGCGATCGGGAGAGGGTGCCGAGGCTCCTCTCCTTTTTCTTATATATATATTCTTCGCACTATTCATACCATCCAGCCAATTACATAAAATCACAATCGTCTCACAATTCACATGGATATTCATAAATCCTTCCAGAGTGATATAAGATTCTCGTTTAAAATATGCAAGAAAAAATAGGTGTCCAATTCTACTCCAAAGGGGTGTTCATTTTGGAAAATATCCTTTATGATTAGTATAAACAGAAAGTAGGTGAAGCGTATGGATCTTGTTAAAATTGGAAAATAATTACGTAAATGAAAATATGAGAGGTGAGATGAGATGAAAACAAGAGAGGAAGCTTCTGCCTATGGATTAACTTTTCCGGACAGCTATGAAGACAGGCCTTTCAAAGACCAAAGATGGCAAGTGATCCGCGTAAAGCCAGGGAAAAAGATATTTTTGTGGATCTATGAAAAAGACGAATTGATTTATTTGAATGTAAAGACGGATCCGAGATGGAGAGATTTCTGGCGTGCAGCGTATCCATCGGTAATTCCTGGATATCATCAGAATAAAGAGCATTGGAACACAATTATTCTGGATGGATCTGTTCCGGACAAGGATATTGAACGGATGATCGCAGAGAGCTATGATCTTGTGACGGACAGTCCAACGAAAAGGATCTATGAAGCTGTAAAACGAATTCCAAAGGGGCATGTGGCAACTTATAGACAGATTGCGAAGATGGCAGGAAATGAAAAGATGTCAAGAGCAGTTGGAAATGCGCTTCATAAGAATCCGGATCCGGATCACATTCCATGTTTCCGTGTTGTGAATGCGAAAGGCGAGCTTGCCGGAGCATTTGCATTTGGCGGAGCAGATGTACAAGCTGAGCTTTTGAGAGAAGACGGTGTGGAAGTAGTAGATGGAAAGGTTGATCTGACTAAGTATCAGATGGCGGATCTGATGGAATCAGATGGAAGAGCGTGTTATAGAATTTAAAGTAAGAGATGCAAAAACAGAAAAATCATTAGAAGAAACGGTAGAGAAGGCATTATCTCAGATAGAAAAGATGAATTATGATGCAGAACTTCAAATAAAAGGGATAAAGAAGGAAAGAATACGCCATTATAGTTTCGCCTTTGAAGGCAAAAAAGTGTTGATAGGATAAGAAATGAAGAATCCACCTGGTCAAAATAATAGAGTGATTCATGACAATAGAAAGGACAATAAGAAAATGAAAGAATTATACGAAGCAATCGAAGCGAAAATTAAAGCAAGCGGTTATCCGAAGGCGATCTCCGGAGAAGAGGTATACAATGACATCTGTGATCAGATTGACGGAAAAGAGAATGGAAGCTATGTATTATTATCCAAGTTCGAAGATGATGTGATCTTTGAGTATCATATCACAATTCAGGATGAAGATTTCAATCTGGGAATTTTGACAATGCGAACACCGGAAGGCGTGTTTGAGACAGATTTTGATGCGGAATAAAAGGTGGAATATGTTATGAAGAAAATCAGCAGAGTTTCAACTATAATCAGCGCAATCATGCTGCTCATTTACATTATCGTTCTTATTAGCATCTGGAGCAGGATTCCTGATATAGTACCGACACATTTTAATGCAGCAGGAGTTGCAGATAGCTATGGAAGTAAAAGAAACCTTGTATTTGAACCAGTTCTTGCAGCGTTTCTGTTGTTGTTCCTCACATCAATGGAAAGAATTCCGGCAATCTGGAATTTTCCGGTGGCTGTTACAGAAGAGAACAAAGAAAGATTGTATAAGATTGCAATGATAATGATGGGCGGGATTAAGGTTCTGGTTACTGCCCTGTTGATTGATGTTGGAGTCAGTAGTCTTGTGGAAGGATACCCAATCTGGCCGATGTATATGATGCTTGGAGTGATGATAATATTGATTATCGTATCGATTGTTCAGATGGTTCGGGCGAAATAATGTGGAATAAGAAAGCTGTAGATTGTTTACTGTAACAATTTATAGCTTTTTTAGAAAGAGTATCAAAAATAAAACACACCTTATTGACACTATGGAATGTAAAATGTTATGATGAGAAAAAGAGAGGTGTGAAAGAAAATGGATTATTCAAAATATAAATCAAGTGGTCGATATTATACTGGTGCTGAAAGAAAAAAAGGTATTTTGATTCAGGGAGAGCCTTATATTGTGAAATATGCTAAGAATTCACCACAGGGATTAACTTGCAGTTATTTATCAGAATATATCGGTTCACACCTTTTTAGAATAGCAGGAATAGAAGCTCAGGAAACATTTCTAGGAAAATGTGATGGTCTTCCTGTAGTGGTGATGAAGGATTTTATTGGTGGTGATGAAATTTTCGTGCCGTTTAATGACGTGGGAGACAGTACTTTAGAACAAAGCAGAGAAAGATATAAATACACATATGAAGACATCATGCTCATGTTGGAAGAGAATATGAAGCTTACTAATGTAGAAGAGACAGTGCGGCATTTTTGGGATATGTATTTGATCGATGCCTGGATTGGGAATTTTGACCGACATGGTTCAAACTGGGGGTTTTTAAAGAAAGATAATCGGTACCGTATGGCTCCGGTCTACGATAATGGATCTTCTTTATTTCCACGCCTGAATACAGATGAAAAACTTTCAAAAATAATGGAATCAAAAGAAGAGATGGAGAAAAGAGTTTATCAATTTCCAACATCACAGATTTTATTAAAAGGGCAGAAGAGTTCGTATTATGAATTGATTAATAGTTTACATTACAAAGAATGCAATGAGGCACTAATTAGAATAAAGCCAAGAATTAATATGACAAACGTTGAAAAAATGATTGATTCAATAAATGAAATTTCAAAGATAAGAAAAAGATTTTATAAAGAGATTTTGTTGGTACGATATCAGAAAATGATAGAGAATCCATTTGAGAAACTAACAGGTGACAGATGATTTGTTATGATATCAGATTGAGGTGGTGAATATTAGATGAGCACATATGTAAGAACAGATTGGGTTGCAAGAAATGAATACACGACACCGATTAAGGAAGTACCAATTTATCGAAATAGTGGAATTATTAAAGCTGTTACAAAGGAAAATGAAAAGATTCAGGTTGGAAGGATCACGTATGAGGAGTTTGAAAATGAAGAATTTCAATATATTATTTCTCCATTCTGGCCGATTATAGATACGCTTTCTACTAGAGTATTTCAGGGAATTCCGGGGATTGATATGGATTTACGCCTGGATCATTATTACAGAGTTAATTATGTGCCGGTATTCATTACAGAGAGGACGCCTGGAAGTTCCAGAGAAGATCTGTGGGAATTGTTAGACAGTGTAGGACTTGACTATTATGACAGATTGGAGTGGCTGATCAGGACAGATCTTCGTGCTGCAATTGATAATTTGATTGTAGAGCGTGCAAGAGAAGAAACTGTTAGTAAAAAAGTTGAAAATGCCAGAGAGTTGAAAGCATGTATTGAGAAGGGACAATATGGGGATGAAATCATTATTGAAAATATTTCTTCTTTGGGAACTGATTCAAGATCCTGCGTAAAGATGCTGAATCGCTTAATGCATTATGGAATTCGATTAAAATCAAAACAGGAAAAAATTAATCTGAACGTTGAAGATTATAAAAACTGGATGCCCGTATTGGAAGGTATGTTTCAGATGGATGAGCAGCTTAGAAAACGACAACAGAAAAAGGGAATTGCTTTGGCGAAGGAAAAAGGAAAATATAAAGGAAGAAAGCGAAAAGAGATAGATGATAAATTTCTTGAGGAAATTATTTCTCGTTTTCAAAAGAAAGAAATTCCATTAGAAGAAGCTTTACTGGCAACCAAATTATCAAAATCTACATTCTACAGGAGGATTAAAGAAAACCAATAAAAACCCCCTTGTGCAATATGTTTATCCAAAATCTTAAAAAAACATAAAAATTATATAAAATCCTTCTTGAATTTAGCGCAATGAAGTGCTAAACTCTTAACATAAAAACAGAGTGCGATCTATTTATTGACTAGAGCATCTGGATTATAGTTAAGAAAGAAGGAAAGAAAATGAACGGAGTTATAATGATGGTCATTGCCATCGTTGTATTAGGTGGAGGATATCTTTTCTATGGAAGATATCTCGAGAAGAAATGGGGAATTGACCCGAATGCAAAGACTCCTGCTTATGAGCTGGAAGACGGCGTAGATTATGTGCCGGCAGATACGAATATCGTATTTGGTCATCAGTTCGCATCTATCGCAGGAGCAGGACCGATCAATGGACCGATTCAGGCAGCAATCTTTGGATGGCTTCCGGTACTTTTGTGGATTCTGATCGGAGGTGTTTTCTTCGGAGCAGTGCAGGATTTTGCATCTATGTATGCTTCTGTAAAGAACAAAGGACGTACAATCGGTTATATTATCGAAGAGTATATCGGTAAACTTGGAAAGAAATTATTCCTGTTATTCTGCTGGTTATTCTGTATTCTTGTTGTTGCTGCATTTGCGGATGTAGTTGCAGGAACATTCAATGGATTCGTAGCTGATGATGCAGGAACTATAAGTAAAGTAGCAGCAAATGGTGCTGTTGCAACAACATCAATGCTTTTTATTGTAGAAGCGGTAGCACTTGGCTGCATTTTGAAATATGCCAAACTGAATAAGTGGGTTAATACAGCAATTGCGATTGTTATGCTTGTTGCAGCGGTAGCACTTGGACTTTATTTCCCGATGTATCTGACAAGAGAGACATGGCATATCCTGATCTTTATTTACATTCTGATTGCCAGTGTCGCACCGGTAACGATGCTTCTTCAGCCACGTGATTACCTGAACAGTTACTTGCTGATCTTTATGATTGCAGCAGCTGTTGTAGGAGTATTTATAGCAAATCCATCCTGTAATCTGAAGGCTTTTACAAGCTTCAATGTAGATGGAAGTTATATGTTCCCGATTTTGTTTGTAACAATTGCTTGTGGAGCTGTATCCGGATTCCATTCACTGGTATCTTCAGGAACTGCTTCTAAGCAGATTAAGAGTGAGAAGAACATGCTCCCAGTATCTTATGGAGCAATGATCATGGAAAGTATGCTTGCTGTAATCGCACTGATCGCAGTTGCTTCCTTCGCTGACGGCGAGGCAGCAGCACAGGGACTGACAACACAGCCACAGATTTTTGCAGGAGCAATCGCAAACTTCCTTGAAGTGATCGGATTACCGCATTCTCTTGTATTTACACTGATCAACCTTGCAGTATCAGCATTTGCATTGACATCACTTGATTCCGTTGCACGTGTCGGAAGACTTTCTTTCCAGGAATTCTTTATCGATGATGACACAGATATGGATCATCTGCCATTGTACAAGAAAGTAGCAACCAATAAATATTTCTCAACAGTTATTACACTGGTACTTGCATACTTACTTGCAAAGGTTGGATATGCAGAAATCTGGCCACTGTTTGGATCAGCAAACCAGCTTCTGTCAGTACTTGCACTGATTGCATGTGCAGTATTCCTTAAGAAGACAAAACGCCAGGGAGCAATGCTCTGGATCCCAATGGTCTTTATGATGGCAGTAACATTTACAGCACTTGGAATGACAATCTGTAAACTGGGAGGTCAGTTTATGACAACAGGTCTGAGCCTTGGAAATACATTACAGCTGATCTTTGCTGTTCTGCTTCTTATCCTTGGAGTAATCGTAGCAATTCAGGGAATTAAAAAGCTTACAGAGAAGAAAGAAGCTTAATATAAATGGCAGCGAATATAAATCAACAACATATGTTCAGCAACAAGATGATCCGTGCTCTTTTAGTACCAATCATACTGGAACAGTTATTGAACTCCATCATGGGTACCGCGGATACGATGATGGTTAGTAATGTGGGATCAGCAGCAATCTCAGCGGTATCACTGGTGGATTCTATTAATATATTGGTAATCCAGGCATTTTCAGCATTAGCAGCCGGAGGTGCGATCGTCTGCGCCCAGTACATTGGACAGAGGAATAAAGATCGGGCAAATGAGTCTGCACGACAGGTACTATTTATCATCACTCTTATATCAGTAGCTGTCAGCGCATTTTGTCTTATTTTTCAGAAACCGTTACTTCACTTGATTTTTGGAGCAGTTGAAGCAGATGTTATGAGAGCATCTGAAATCTATTTCTTCTACACTGCATTATCATTTCCGTTTATTGCGGCGTATGATGCAGCGGCATCGATCTTCAGGGCACAGGAGAACACGAGAGATCCGATGCTCATCTCAATGGTATCAAACGTGATGAATATTGTCGGAAATGCAATTATGATCTGGGACTTCCATATGGGAGTCGCGGGAGCTGCACTGGCAACTTTGATTTCACGTATTTTCTGTGCGGTTGTAGTATTGGCAGAGCTTCGTCTGGATCGTCAGCCAATTGTGGTACGAGATTATCTGAAAATCCGTCCAGACTGGAGAATGATCCGCAGGATCCTTGGAATCGGAATTCCATCCGGTGTGGAGAACAGTATGTTCCAGTTAGGAAAGCTGGCGATTCAGTCCACAGTATCAACACTTGGAACAACAGCAATCGCTGCGCAGGCAATGACGAACATTCTGGAGAATCTGAACGGAATCGGTGGTATCGGAGTCGGAATCGGATTGATGACAATTGTAGGTCAATGTCTGGGAGCTGACCGGAAGGATGAGGCAGTTTATTACATCAAAAAGCTTTGCGTGATTGCTGAGATCGTTATGGCTGCGAGCTGTGTGATTGTTTTTGCACTGACGAAACCAATTACGATTCTTGGCGGTATGGAACCGGAGAGTGCGAAGATGTGTTTCCATATGGTAATGTGGATCACGATTGTAAAACCGCTTGTATGGGTTATGTCATTTGTTCCGGCATATGGATTGAGAGCAGCAGGGGATGCAAAATTTTCCATGATCACATCCTGTTGTACAATGTGGGCATGCAGATTCTGCCTGTGTGTATTTCTGATCCGTGTAATGGGATTTGGCCCGATGGGAGTATGGATCGGAATGTTTGCGGACTGGACGGTCAGAAGTATTATTTTCACCTGGCGATTCCACAGCAGAAAATGGCTGGAGCATAAAGTAATTTAAATAAGAAGAGAAATCTGAACAAAAAGAGAAATCCAAACAAAAATAGAAATCCAAATAAAAATAGAAACAGCAGGGTTACTGTCGGGAAAGCATTTTAATAATAATGCTTTTGGCAGTAGCCTTGCTGTTTCTTATATCTGCTATTTTTTAAAAAGAAGTTTTAGTATATTTATAGATTTATGTCTGGTATATGATTCCTGAAAATTACTCTTCAGGTGCAAGCTCTGTTGTCTGCTTCTTTGGAGGCATAACCAGTGAGAAGATAAGGAATGCAATCAACGCAGCAACCAGTCCAGGTACGATCGGCTGATTGAAGTGCAGACCGAACAGATTTCCTTTAGAAACATGCTCCAGATATACTACAACAATAGTTCCGGCGATCAGAGAAGCCATGGTTCCTGCCTGGGAAGCTCCTTTCCAGTAATGTCCGAGAACATATGGGAAGAAAGAACCTGCGGCACGAAGGGTGAAGGCAAACATCAGGATTGTAACAATACTTGAAGTATTAAATAATGCAATCAGAGTAGCAAAAACACCTACAGCTGCCATTGTAACACGAGTTACGATCATGATCTCTTTATCAGATGCGCTAGGCTTAATCACAATCTTGTAAATATCATTTGCAAAGATCGATCCGGCACCAAGAAGGTCTGAGTCAGCACTTGACATTGTGGCAGATACGATACCTGCAAATAGTAGTCCGCAGATAACTGCAGGCATTGCTTCCATAGCAAGAACCGGAAGTGCGTAACGAGCACCAACATCCTGGAAGTCTGCTGCATTGAATTTACCCATGTTGATCAGTGCAAGTACGATGATTCCCATAAGTGTCGGAACAAAAGCGTAGATAAAGTTTACAATCGCAGCAAGGACAGATCCCTGTCTTGCTGCTTTTCCGTCTCTTGCAGCGTAATATCTGGATACAGCTTCCTGTCCTACAGTAAATGTAGCAACATACATGATTGTTAAACTGATAACATCCATTACATTATAACCTTTAAACATGTCGAATGTTTCAGCAGGAACATTAGCTACAACATTGTCCCATCCACCGGCAAGATTCATTCCAAATGGAAGTGCGATGATCATTCCGATCACGATCAGGAATACCTGAACAAAGTCAGTAAGTGTAACACTCCAAAGACCACCCATGATCGCATAAATTGTTACAACGACACCTACGATCAGAACGGCTGTTTTATAATTCAGATTCAGCATAGTAGACAGAATAACAGAAGATGCGATAAACTGTCCGGCTGTCAGTCCGATCAATGGAACAAACATGATCAAAGATGTAATGATTCCTGAAGGTTTTCCATAACGACGGCGGAAATATTCAGGAACGGTTTTAACCATTGCTGCACGGAATTTAGGTGCAAGGAATGTAAGAATCACAAAAGCGAATCCCATTGTGATAATGTACCATGCGGCACTGAGTCCGTGACTTTCCATACCCTGCTGAACAACACCGAGAGAACTTCCTCCACCAATCTCAGTAGCAGCAAGAGTTCCGGCCATCAAAAGCGGTCCGAGTCGTCTTCCGGCAACAACGAAGTCTGTGTTGGATTCAATCTTCTTGGATGACAGATAACCGATCAATAACATAACAAGAAGATAAATAACAACGACAGCGGTTACAATAATGTTTGACTGCATAAAATATCCCTCTTTCCTTTAGTCAAATTTGAAAAAGGTATCAGGAAATAGCGAAACCTGACACCTATGTTCATACGAATAATTATACCATAAAAATTTTCACATGCAACCTGAAAAGAGGTGGGGGATTGTTGAAATTTATCGATATCTCTGAAAAATAATCAGTTGGCATGGTGGATATTAACAAAAACAATAAGAAGTAAGAGGACAGAGTGAAAAAGATCATTTTTTAGGGGCTGGACATTTGACGTTTCTATTATTACAATTATAATAATCGACAGAAAAGAGGAATTGTATATGGCACAGATAGATGCGTTAAAAACAGATGAAATACAGAATTATGAGATAGAACATCAGGAAGAAGTGCGCCGCCTCGCAGGCGAGTGTATGGTAATTTTGGAAAATGACGGAGTCCTTCCACTTCAGGCTGGTACAAAGAAGATTGCATTATTCGGAACAGGAGCAAGACATACGATCAAAGGTGGAACAGGATCTGGTGATGTAAATGTACGTGAAAACATTTCGATTGCACAAGGGCTTGAGCATGCAGGATTTAAATTTGTAACAGAAGGCTGGCTGGATCAGTATGACAGACTTTATGCGGATGCGCAGGAAGCGTATGCGAAAAAGTTAAATGAATTTACAGAGAAAACAGGAAAACCATCGATGCTATATGCCTTCGAGACTCCTTTTGAGGAACCGGAACAGCCGGAGATTACAGAAGCGGATGTAAAAGAAGCGGATGCGGCAATTTATGTAATTTCTAGAAATTCCGGAGAGGGAAAAGACCGCAGGGCAGAGAAGGGAGATTATTATCTCAGCGACAGAGAACTTCAGAATATCCGTTTTATGACAGAACACTATAAGAACTGTATTGTTCTTTTGAATGTAGGTGGAGTCATTGATCTGACTTCATTGAAGGCAATTGAAGGTGTACAGGCAATTATGCTTGTGGGACAGACAGGAAATATGGGAGGTTATGCAGTTGCTGATGTGTTGACGGCCAAGACGATTCCATCAGGAAAACTGACTGATACATGGGCAAAGTCTTATGAAGATTATCCGTCATCTGCAACATTTAGCCACAGGGATGGAAATCTTGACGACGAATATTACAGTGATGGAATCTATGTGGGATATCGTTATTTTGATACGTTTGGTGTGATGCCGCTATATTGCTTTGGATATGGAAAAAGCTATACAGAATTTGAAATAAAAACAATGAATGTAGCAGCAGATGAAAAGCAGGTACAGGTTGAAGTTGAGGTTACGAACATTGGTGACAAATATCCTGGAAAAGAAGTTGTTCAGGTTTATTATTCCGCACCGGATGGAATCATGGAGAAACCAACACAGGAACTTGCAGGATTTGCTAAGACTAAATTGCTTGCACCGGGAGAAAAAGATGTCGTGACGATCACATTTGCAACGATAGATATGGCATCTTTTGATGCATATGATGCGGCCTGGGTTATGGAAGAAGGGGAATATACGATCCGCGTAGGAAACAGTTCACGTAATACGGAGGCTGTGGCAGTCATCGACCTTGATGAGCAGGTGACAACACTCCAACTGAAACGTCTGATGCGTGATACAATTGCAGTCAGAGAGCTTCACCATATGATTCCGATTTTCGATATTGAATTTGATTTCGGTGTGCCGGCGATTCCATTTAGAATTATGCTTCAGGCAGAGAACTTTAAGAAAGAACTTGTAGAATATGAAGTGATGCGCAGGACACTTATGGATAAGAGGAAAGATGAAGTTCTGACGCTGGAAGATGTAAAAGCAGGCAACGCGACTCTGGATGAACTGACAGCGCAGCTTACCGTGGAAGAAATGGCAGAACTTTGTGTTGGAACAGAGAGAAGAAATGGCGACGGAAATGTAATTGGTTCAGCATCCTCCTGTGTGCCGGGTGCAGCAGGAGACACCACTTCCAGTTTACTTGAAACACGAAAAGTGCCGAATCTTATTCAGGCAGATGGACCGGCAGGACTTCGTTTAGAGACACCTTGTACTGCCATTCCAATCGCAACAACACTGGCACAATCCTGGGATATGGATCTGATTCATAGAATGGGAGAGCTTGTCGGAGAAGAGATGAAGCAGTTACATGTAGATCTATGGCTCGCACCTGGCATGAATATTCATCGTAATCCGCTTTGTGGACGAAACTTCGAATACTATTCTGAGGATCCTGTATTGACAGGTCTTTGTGCTGCTACAGAGACGAAAGGTGTTCAGTCTCAAAAAGGAAAGGGAACAACAATCAAACATTTTGCAGGAAATAATCAGGAAGACAACCGTATGTTTACGAATGCACATATCAGCGAGCGTGCGCTGAGAGAAATCTATCTGAAAGGATTTGAGATTGCGGTAAAGACAGCTCAGCCATATGCGATCATGACTTCCTATAATCTGATCAACGGAGTTCATTCAGCAAACAACTATGACATGCTGCAGAACATTGCACGTGATGAGTGGGGATTTGAAGGTCTTGTGATGACAGACTGGTATACTTCACAGGATACAACAGAGATGGGAATGGTATCATCATCTGGAAAATATAGTCATTCCAGCAGTGTACAGTGCATTAAAGCAGGAAATGACCTTCAGATGCCGGGATGTCAGCAGAATGTGGATGATATCGTAGAAGCAGTGAACGAAGGAAAAGAAATTACCAAAGCAGATTTACAACGCTGTGCGAAACATATTTTAAGTGTTGCACTTAAGACAATGTAAAACCACCTCGGTAATATGGAAATTGAGAGTCTTTTTCGTATTACTCAAAAATTAATAAACAATATCGTATAAGATCAAGCCTTTTGTGTCGCAAGATGCAGAAGGCTTTTCCTTTCCTTCGAGGATTGCATTGATACATTCAACAGGCCTTTTTCCTATACCAATATCTAAAAGTGTTCCCAGAATAAATGGAGCCATTTGATAGAGAAAATCATTGGCTGTCATACGAATATAAAGCGTAGACTCTTCTGTGAAAAAAGTAATTGCTTTTATTTCTTTTTCAGTTCCTTTCTTTTTTCGAATTGAAGAGAAATGCTTAAAATCATGATTCCCAAGTAATGAGTGGACAGCGGTTTCCATAAGAAGAATATTTGGGAGTTCTGCTGTTTGTTCAGGTGACAGATTAAATAATGAATCTGATAACAGATCAGTTAATCGACTGCGATAGTTTTTGTGGAACAGGTCATAGATCGGTGATAAATCCATGGCATATTCATAAGTGATCTCGCGTGCATTTAAGTCTGCCCGAAAGCGTTCAGGTGTTGATACTGCGTCTAAAACGGCAATATCCTGTGGCAGATACTGGTTCAGAACAGTTTTGAATTCTGCAGGAGTCAGTTTACTTTCTGTAAGAAAATTGACTGTGAGATTCCGGGCATGAACTCCCGGTTCTGTTCGGATCCCGGCAAATAAAGTAACAGGAGTTCCTGTTACTTTTTCTAATACATTTTCAATTTTATAAGATACTGTGCGATCATTGCGGTTTTTGTCCGGGCGTTTCCAACCAAGATAACGTGTACCGTCATATTGGAGTGTTAATTTAATATTCTGCATATATCGTTCTCCATTTATAAATAATGTCTGTTTCCAGACAAGTCATCCTTTGTATTTTAACTGATGCAGATGGAAATGTATAGAGAAAAGAAGAGAAATAAGACTGCAAAGGCGAAGAGAGTGATTCTGATTTTATTTGAAATGTTTTCGAAATACATTTTTGGTCATTTCCATCATGCGGTCAATTTGATTTTGTTCTTCTTTGCTTTTACCTTCTTTTAATACTTCAAGAATTAATGAAACTTCATCCGGATTGAAACGAAGTCCCTGTCGGTTTGCATTTGTGATAAGAGCGAGCATGACCGGGGCAAGTTCATTTCCGGATTTTCCCTTCGTCTGTTTCGCAGCTGTCCTGATCAGTTCCAGCTTGAGTGGATCGATCGTTTTCATTGCAGGATGGTTCATCCAGTTTTCCATTGTTAAGATCTCCTTTCGGTGAGCTATTGTTTATAGTGTCTTCTGGCTCTTCATCAGAAGGCGGAGCAGATGAAAAGAATTGTGTAAACATATCTGCCATAGACATCATCTCTTTTATGTTCTTGAAAGTAGAAAAGAGCTGCTTTTCTTCTGATGTGAGATAAGGTGACAGATGGTCAAAAATAGAATCTATGTTGTCTTGAAAAAGACTATCTATTCCTCGTCCAGAAGAAAAGTCACAGGCAGAAAGTGCATCATAACTGACAGGAGCCTGTTGGTGAAGAACATTTTGCAGTTCGGTGAATTTAATGAAGACGGCAAGCATGCTCTGTGTAGCTGGCGGGAAAAGAGGAAGGAAAAGTTTCAGCATGCGAAGTCCGGAAGCAGTTGCTTCGTCAAAGGGGGTCATAGGCGTCGGTGTTTTCAAAAAAATAAACCCTCCTGACTTTCAGCTGAACTGATACATATATATGAAATGCAGAAAAAATATATTCCTGTTCATGAATATCGATGTGTGAAAAATCGGATCATGCGTATACTGATTTAAAGACCTTTTGTAATCAAAGGCATATCTTAATAATAAGAAGAGGAAAGGAAAGCGAAAATGTCCAGAAAGTTAATTATTGATGGGAATGCAGTATATGAAATTGATGAGAAGTGTATGTTAAAGAAAAAGCTTGGAGAACTGAAAGAAAAAAAGAGAACATCAGACGAGAAGAAAGCGGAACAGAGTGTTGTTACCGGAAAACCGAATCATTTGAAAAGATAAGCCAGAAGGGGCATGCGGTTTTTCCGCATGCCCCATTCGAAGTGAAAGAAGGAACAGATATCAGCATCCGCCACAGCCGCAGCCATTACCTCCGCAGCCGCATCCATTATTGCCCCATCCGCCGCAGCAGCAAAGAAGAAGGATGATCCACAGACAGCTGTCATTGCCACAGCCATTACCACATCCACCACAACCATTACCACCCCAGCCACCGCAGCAGCAAAGGAGAAGGATGATCCACAGACAGGAGTTATTCAGTCCGCATCCATTTCCGCATCCGCCACATCCACAGCTGTTTGTACATCCGTTGTCACAACCGCATCCGCAGTTTGTAGCTGTTAATTCACTCATTGTTAAATCCTCCGAAAGATTTTTGATTTACAATGTTATAGTATGCGGATAAAAAGAAAATGTGAGATGAGAAATTATTTGTAGTGATAAAGATGTGAAGTGGCAAAAATTATTCGAGCAGCCGGGAAAAATCTAAAATTCCCCAGCCGGATTCAGTTCCCGGAATCTGCACACAGGAAGCGTGAAGTTTTAATTTAACTTCTGCATTGGTGAGAAACGGGTATTTTGAAAGAAGACAGGCAATTGCACCGGAAACAACAGGAGCAGCCATGGATGTTCCTGTTTTGGAAAGATAAGGCGGAGCATTTGGAAATTGAGAGTAAAAAGCATTGCAGCTTACAATTCCTGTGCCGGGGGCAAAAACATCAGGTTTGACAATGCAGTCATCTGTAGGACCGCGGCCGGAATAATTGAGAGGATGCCTTTGGGTGTGGATCAGAGGAAAAGTGTCGGGAACACCAACAGTGATAACTTTTGGGCTGCTTCCGGGAACTGTGACGGAACCGGGAGCAGGTCCGTAGTTGCCGGCAGAGACAACTACGACGAGTCCAAGATCCCAGAGGGATTCCACAGCATTCAATAAAAGAAGTTTTTGATGAATGGAAAGATCCGGTCGTGTACCTACGGAAATGTTAATGATCCGGATATGGAATTGCGTGTAGATATCACGGATCCATTGAATTCCATTTATGACATTTTTGATAGATCCGTTTCCATTCTGATCCAATACTTTCCCAATAATAAGATTGCAGAAGGGAGCGATTCCGGCATAAGTTCCGGAAGAGAGAAGTCCGCTTCCCGCAAGAATTCCGGCTACATGGGTTCCGTGTCCACTATTGTCGATGAGAGGGGAGAAATGAGAGAAAGAAAAAAGAACCTTTTCGGAAGAACCAGTGGTATGGGAAAAATCCCGAAAAGAAAGGATACGATCTTTAAAATCAGGATGAGGAGAAATTCCGGTATCAAGAATAGCAACAGTGACATTTTGTCCGAGAAATTTGTGTTCCTTTGTGTCCGGACACCAGTAGTGAATGGATTGTTTTACCCATTTCATGAAGGAAAAGCCTTTGTTTTTTCTTTATTATATGCCTGATGCTAAATTAGTGATAAAGATGTCTGCACTGTAAAGAAAAAACACTTGACACCATCTTGCGTTTCGTGTATGATAGCAGAGGTGAAGATAATGAATAAGTTTTTAGAGCAGGCATTATTGTTTGATTTCTACGGGGAATTGCTTACGGATCATCAGAAGGAGATTTATGAGCAGTTCGCGCTGGAAGATCTTTCGCTCAGTGAGATCGCTGAGATGAAGGGGATCAGCCGCCAGGGTGTACATGATCTTGTGAAGCGGTGTCAGAAGACACTGGAAGGATATGAGATGAAGCTTCATCTTGTAGAGAAGTTCCTTTCCGTGAAGGAGAAGGTTAGTAAGATTGATGATACACTTGCAGAGTGGGAACGCGAGAAGAATGACCCGGAAGAGATGGTGAAGCGGATCCGTAAGATTGCGGATGCGATCATAGAGGAGTTATAGAATGGCATTTGACAGCTTAAGTGAAAAACTTCAGAATGTATTTAAGAACCTGCGAAGCAAGGGAAGACTGACAGAGGATGATGTTAAGGCAGCTCTGAAGGAAGTTAAGATGGCGCTTCTTGAAGCAGATGTTAACTTCAAGGTTGTTAAGGGCTTCATAAAGGATGTTCAGGAGAGGGCTGTTGGTCAGGATGTGATGAACGGACTGAATCCGGGACAGATGGTGATCAAGATCGTTAATGAAGAGCTGGTTAAGCTTATGGGATCTGAGACAACAGAGATCAAGCTTCAACCGGGCAGTGCGATCACAGTGATCATGATGGCAGGTCTTCAGGGAGCAGGTAAGACAACAACAACTGCAAAGCTTGCAGGAAAGTTTAAGTTAAAAGGTAAGAAACCACTTCTGGTAGCATGTGATGTATACCGTCCGGCTGCAATTAAGCAGTTGGAGATCAACGCAGAGAAGCAGGGCGTAGAGATGTTCTCCATGGGAGACAAGAACAAGCCGGCGGATATTGCGAAGGCAGCAGTTGAGCATGCAGCAAAGAATGGTAACAATATTGTGATCCTTGATACTGCAGGACGTCTTCATGTAGATGAAGATATGATGGCAGAGCTTCAGGAGATCAAGGAAGCTGTGGAGGTTCATCAGACCATTCTGGTTGTCGATGCGATGACCGGACAGGATGCGGTGAATGTAGCAAGTTCCTTTAACGATAAGATTGGAATCGACGGTGTGATCGTCACAAAGCTTGACGGAGATACACGAGGCGGTGCTGCGCTGTCTATCAAGGCAGTGACAGGAAAACCGATCCTTTATGTCGGCATGGGAGAGAAGCTTTCAGATCTAGAGCAGTTTTATCCGGACAGAATGGCATCCCGAATTCTGGGAATGGGAGATGTCCTTTCCCTGATTGAGAAGGCAGGCGCTGAGCTTGATGAAGAGAAAGCCAAGAAGATGGCTGATAAGATGAAGAAAGCTCAGTTTGACTTTGAAGATTATCTTGACAGTATGGAACAGATGCGTAAGATGGGCGGTTTGTCCAGCATCATGGGAATGCTGCCTGGAATGGGTAATCTCGGAGGTAAGATGCCTGATCTTGATTCCGAAGAGAATGAGAAGAAGATGGCTCAGATGGAAGCAATCATCTACTCCATGACTTTGGAAGAGAGAAGAAACCCGGATCTGCTGAATCCATCCAGAAAGCACAGAATTGCCAAGGGTGCAGGTGTGGATATCGCAGATGTGAACCGTATGGTAAAACAGTTCAACGAATCCAGAAAGATGATGAAGAAACTTCCTGGAATGATGGGTGGCAAAGGTGGAAAAAGGGGCAAATTCAAGCTTCCCTTTTGACATATAAATGAAACAATAACAAAAAATTAAGAAAAATTATGAGGTGAAAAAAATGGCAGTAAAGATCAGATTAAAGAGAATGGGACAGAAGAAGGCTCCTTTTTACAGAATCGTAGTAGCAGATTCTAGATCTCCAAGAGACGGAAGATTCATCGAGGAAATCGGAACATACGATCCGAACCTTGAGCCAAGCGCAATCAAAGTAGACGAGGAAGCAGCTAAGAAATGGCTCAACAATGGTGCTCAGCCAACAGAAGTTGTTGGAAAGATCTTCAAAGCAGCAGGAATCGAGAAATAATCGAATCTGTATGAGTAATGTCTGTAGCTGAGTGATCAGTTGCAGATAAATAACGATGTCTCCGCGGAGGGCGAGTATCATGAAAGAATTAGTTGAAGTTATTGCAAAGGCACTGGTAGATCAGCCGGATGAAGTCTCAGTTACTGAGAAAAAGGAAGGCAGAACTATTGTACTGGAACTTCATGTAGCAGATGGCGACATGGGTAAAGTGATCGGTAAGCAGGGTCGTATTGCAAAAGCAATCCGTTCTGTTGTTAAGGCAGCAGCAACAAAGGAAGACAAGAAAGTCGTTGTCGATATTGTTTAAGAACAGTATCAGGACGAAAGAAAAAAGTAACAGAGTCATTGCTTGGTAAAGCAGGGCTTAAAAAAGGGACAGCCTTCATAAAGAAGAGACTGCCCCTTTCTTTTTACGCGAGCAACGAGTCAAAGTCCATGCTTGCACGAGACTTTGGCGACTGCCGCGATAACTTGAGAAACTCGCGAAGTGTGTTTCTCATAGTTTCATAAGAAAGGAATCAGGAATGGAACAATTTCTTCAGGTGGGAGTGATTTCTTCCACACATGGTCTGCGTGGTGAAGTTAAGGTATTCCCGACAACAGATGATGCTGCGCGTTTTCATACATTGAAAAATGTTGTCCTTGATACAGGAAGGGAAAAGCTGGATCTTGAGATTCAGTCAGTTCGTTTCTTCAAGCAGTTTGTAATTGTAAAGTTCAAGGGCATTGATAATATTAATGACATTGAGAAGTATAAAGGGAAAAGTCTCTTTGTGACAAGAGAAAATGCAGTCGAACTGGAAGAGGACGAGTATTATATCGGTGATCTGATCGGTATGGAGGTCTATACAGACGACAGCGAGGAGCGTTTTGGAGTGCTTAAAGACGTGATGGAGACAGGAGCGAATGAGGTTTATATCATTTCTTCTGATCATCATGGAGAGGTTCTGCTCCCGGCAATCCACGAGTGCATTTTGGATGTAGATGTTGAGGCAAAGAAGATGAAGGTTCATCTGATGGAGGGGCTGCTGTAATGAATTTCCATGTATTGACTTTATTTCCGGAGATGATCGAGCAAGGTGTGAATACAAGTATTACAGGCCGTGCAATCAACAATGGACTTCTTTCGATCAATGCAGTGAATATCCGTGATTATGCATTTAATAAGCATAACAGTGTGGATGATTATCCATATGGCGGCGGTGCAGGCATGTTGATGCAGGCAGAACCGGTGTATCTGGCTTATGAGGCTGTGAAAGAGCAGATCGACAAGAGAAAGCAGGAGAACATTAAGTCGGAAGAAGTCACGTCAACGGAAGCAGCGGATTGTTCTGAAGTGCGCAACAGTGATTTGCAGGATGAAAATTCGAAGAAGCGTCCACTGCGTGTAGTCTATCTCTCTCCACAGGGAGATGTATTTAACCAGAAGATGGCAGAGGAGATGGCTCAGGAGGAAGACCTTGTGTTGCTTTGCGGTCATTATGAAGGAATCGACGAACGCGTTCTGGAAGAAATCGTGACAGATTATGTTTCCATCGGAGATTATGTACTGACCGGAGGCGAGCTTCCGGCAATGGTCATGATCGATACGATCTCAAGACTGGTTCCGGGAGTGCTTCATAATGATGTCTCAGCAGAATTTGAGTCATTTCAGGATAATCTTCTGGAGTATCCGCAGTATTCCAGACCGGAAGAGTGGAGAGGGAAGAAAGTTCCGCCAATCCTTCTGTCCGGACATCATGCGAATATTGAAAAATGGAGAAGAGAGCAGTCAATCCTTCGTACAATGGAGCGGCGCCCGGATCTTCTCAAGGAGAGCAATCTGACGGATAAAGAGAAGAAATGGATTCGCCAGGTGAAACGGGAACGCAAAGAAGCAGAAAAAATGAAATAGGGACTTGAAAAAAGCTCGGAAATATGGTAAACTACAAAAGTTGTGAAAAGAAGCGCGATGGTCCTCTGGCACAAAAATGAAGTGTTAAGAACGTCAAATATTAAGGAGGTCACACAAAATGAACGAAATCATTAGAAAAATCGAAGCAGAACAGTTAAAGGAGAACGCACCTGAATTTCATGTTGGTGATACAGTAAAAGTATATGCCAAGATCAAAGAGGGGAACCGCGAAAGAATCCAGGTTTTCGAAGGAACAGTCCTGAAAAGACAGGGTGGCGGAGCAAGAGAGACTTTCACAGTAAGAAAGACATCTAACGGAATCGGTGTTGAGAAGACATGGCCGGTACATTCTCCACATGTTGAGAGAGTAGAAGTTGTTCGCAGAGGTAAAGTAAGAAGAGCGAAACTGAACTACTTAAGACAGCGTGTTGGTAAAGCTGCTAAGGTAAAAGAATTAGTAAAATAGTAACTATGAGAGGGACAATTACAGAACTTGTATATTGTCCCTTTTCTTATAGCTTACGCGAGCAATGAGCCAAAGTCCGTGCTTGCACGAGACCTTGGCGACTGCCGCGATAACTTGAGAAACTCGCGGAGCGTGTTTCTCATAGTTGGGAAGGAAAATAAGGAACCTATGGGGCAGAATCTGAGTTTTCGAAAGAATAACAGAAGAAAGAAAAAGAAGAAGCCGCAGATGAAGAAGAAAACCCATCTGAAATTTACAAACCGAAGTAAGAAATTAAAGTTTGAAAAGAAGAATTATCATATAACAAAGAATTCTTTGATTCTTGCAGGAGAGATACTATGTGTTTGTCTGGTGGCAGTACTTTTGATTGCATTTTTCGGGCATCGTGTAAGCAATGCGGGCGATGCCATGAGTCCGACAATTGAAAATGGAGAGGTTGTTCTTGTAGATCGTCTGATCGTGGATATGAAGACACCTTCCAGAGGAACTGTGGTGGCATTTCGACCAGACGGAAACCGCGAAGTTCATCTTTTAATCAGAAGGATTGTCGGTCTTCCGGGAGAGACTATCCAGATCAAGGATGGAACTGTTTATATTAATGGGAAAGAGCAGAAGAAACATATTCATGTATCAGAGATAAAAGATGCGGGGATAGCTTCTGATGAGATAAAGCTTGGCAAAGACGAGTACTTTGTGCTCGGAGATAATGAAGAGTCAGGCGAAGACAGCAGATCTGAGACGGTCGGAGTGGTAAAGGCAGATGAGATCTATGGAAAGGTCTGGTTCAATGTAAGCTCAGGGGAACATTTCGGATTTGTAAAAAGATAAAATAGAATGAAAAAATAACAGGAGGAATGCAATGCATTTTCAGTGGTATCCTGGCCATATGACAAAGGCCAGAAGAATGATGCAGGAGAATATTAAGCTGATCGATCTGATTATTGAGTTGGTTGACGCAAGAGTGCCGCTCAGCAGTCGTAATCCGGACATTGATGAGCTTGGAAAGAATAAGGCGAGACTGATTCTTTTGAATAAGGCAGATCTTGCGGAAGACAGAAGAAATGATGAGTGGATGGAATATTTCAAGAAGCAGGGATATTCTGTCGTGAAAGTGAATTCTAAGAAAGGCGGCGGAATCAAGTCGATCCAGTCTGTGATCCAGGAAGCATGTAAGGAGAAGATGGAACGTGACAGAAAGCGTGGAATCCTGAACCGTCCGGTACGTGCCATGGTCGTAGGAATTCCGAACGTAGGAAAATCTACCTTTATCAATGCGTTGGCAGGAAAAGCCTGTGCAAAAACAGGAAATAAGCCTGGAGTGACAAAGGGAAAACAGTGGATTCGTCTGAATAAGAATATAGAACTTTTGGATACACCTGGAATTCTCTGGCCGAAGTTTGAAGACCAGACAGTAGGTTTGCGTCTTGCATTTATCGGTTCGATTAAAGATGAGATTCTTCAGACAGAAGAACTGGCAAGTGAGCTTGTGAAATTTTTAAATCAGTCATATCCGGGAGTTCTTGAAGAGAAGTACACGATAGAATCTTCAGAAGATAATTATGAAGTGTTAAGAAGAATTGCCGAAAGCAGACATTGCCTGGTCAGAGGAAGCGAATTAGATGTGGAAAAAGCAGCGGCAATTCTTTTGGATGATTTTCGTAATGGCCGCCTTGGAAGGCTTACACTGGAGCTTCCAGAGGAGAACTAATACGGTATGAAAGAAATTATAAAAGAACTGGCTGGATGGCTTCTGTATATTGTACTGATCATTGCTCTTACCTGGATCGTGGTTACCTTTGTGGGGCAGAGAACAGAAGTCAGTGGTTCTTCTATGGAAACTACACTGTCAGATAAGGATCAGCTGATTGTTGATAAAATGACTTACCGCTTCAGAGATCCGAAACGATATGACATCGTAGTATTTCCATATCAATACCAGGACAATACCTATTATATTAAGCGGATCATCGGGCTGCCGGGAGAGACAGTACAGATTTTATCCGGAATGGTTTATATTGATGGGATGCGTCTGGATGAACATTATGGGAATGAAATAATGGAGAATCCAGGCATTGCAGAAGAACCATTAACACTGGGTGAGGATGAATATTTTGTACTTGGAGATAATCGGAATAACAGCAGCGACAGCAGAGCATCCGATGTTGGTTTGATTCATAGAAAAGATCTGATCGGAAGGGCATGGATTCGCGTGTGGCCATTGAGTCAAATTGGGGTGATACATCATGAGTAAAAGTATTAGCGAGATCAAGATAGAATTTGAACAGGCAGGAGAACAACAGTGGGAAGCACTTTGTCAGGAATACGAGACGGATTCCAGAACAGGTGTAAAAAATCTGACAGCAAGATATCGGAAGAAGCAGCAGGCACTTGTTCAGGAGAGAGAACGCCTCGAGGTAATGAAAACATTCGAGAGAAAATATGCGGATTATAGTTTTATCTGTGGAATTGACGAGGCAGGAAGAGGTCCTCTGGCAGGACCGGTAGTAGCCGGTGCAGTGATTCTCCCAAAGGATTGTGAGATTCTCTATCTGAATGATTCAAAAAAACTGTCTGCTGCAAAGAGAGAAGAGTTGTATGATGAGATTATGGAGAAAGCGGTTGCAGCGGCAGTAGGTATGGCAAGTCCGGCGAGAATCGATGAAATTAATATTCTACAGGCAACTTATGAGGCAATGCGTGAAGCAATTTCAAAGCTGGCAGTAGAACCAGGGATTCTTTTGAATGATGCTGTGACGATTCCGGAGATGATCATTCCGCAGGTTCCGATTATTAAAGGAGATGCGAAGAGTGTGTCTATTGCAGCGGCAAGTATTCTTGCAAAAGTGACAAGGGATCGGCTGATGGTAGAATATGATAAAGTGATGCCAGAGTATGGATTTGCAGGCCATAAAGGATATGGATCCAAAGAACATATTGAGGCAATCAAGAAATATGGACCGACACCGATACATAGAAAGACATTTATCAAGAAGTTTATTTAATGATATCAGGGTTGTATAAAAGAAAGAGCTGCCAATGGCAGCTCTTCTTAAATCCGAAAGTTCGACGGATTAGAAGAGGGGGATCAGGTAGATGAAGGATCCAAAAAAAGAAAAGAATAACCGCAAAACAGGTGAAAACTATGAGCAGGCAGCAGGTTTTTATCTGGAACAGCATGGCTATCAGATACTACAGTACAATTATCGCTGTCGCATAGGAGAGATTGATATTGTTGCAAAAGAGGGGGAGAATCTGGTATTCTGTGAAGTGAAGTACAGGACGGGTCCTGGCAAGGGGAGTCCGCTGGAAGCTGTAGATGCAAGAAAGCAGAGAAAGATATTTCAGGCAGCAATGTATTATCTGACGGAACACCATATTAGTGATGTCCCATGCAGGTTTGATGTGATCGGTATTGAAGGGACCAGGATCCAGCTAGTGAAGAATGCATTTTGCGGATAGAGAAGAAAGGACAGAATATGAGTTTAGGATTGATTTATAAGAATACGGCACATATTTTTGATGAGGTCGAGAAGGAAACCCCTTATCTGGAATATCCGTTGTTTCAGAAGACGGGCATTGTAACGAGTGCTTTTTCTACACGACTTGGAGGAGTCAGTGAGGGGTATTATTCTTCTCTGAATCTAAGCTTTGATCGTGGAGATGATCCTTTAAAGGTACTGGAGAATTTTAAAAGAATCGGAGCATCAATGGGGGTTAAGGTCGAGGATATGGTTCTGTCGAAGCAGACGCATACAACGAATGTGCGTGTAGTTACAGCGGAAGATAAGGGAAAAGGTATTGTATAGGAACGCAATTATACAGATGTGGATGGGATGATCACAAATGTTCCGGGAATCTGTCTTGTGACTTCCTATGCAGATTGTGTACCACTTTACTTTGTGGATCCGGTGAAAAAGGCAATCGGGCTGAGTCATTCCGGCTGGAGAGGAACTGTTGGAAAGATTGGAAAAAATACTGTTCAGCTGATGCAGGAGAATTTTGGATCCAAACCGGAAGATCTGCTTGCAGCAGTAGGACCATCAGTATGTATGGATTGTTATGAAGTCAGTGAGGATGTAATTGAGCAGTTTAAAGAAGCTTTTGAAAAGAAATACTGGGAGGATCTTTTCTATAAGAAAGAGAACGGAAAATATCAGTTGAATTTATGGAAGGCAAATGAGCTGATCTTCCTGGAAAGTGGAATTCTGCCGGAGCATATGGCAATCACAAATGTTTGTACACATTGCAATAGTAAGATCCTATATTCTCACCGGACGATGGGGAACAACAGGGGAAATCTGTGTGCATTTCTTGCATTAAAATAAGGAGGTTAAAAGTATGTATCTGACAACAGTGAAAGAACTTGGAACAGCATTACTGACAAAGGGGACAGCCTTTGCACTGACCCAAACAGCAACGCAGACGAATAACAGTTCCGTCAATGATGTGCTTGATTCTGCACAGGAAGTAACAGCAAGCACAGCAGATGAAGTGAATCGCTTTGTACAATATTTTAATGATAATATTCCGAATCTGATTGCTTTTGGGTTGAAGGTGATTTTCGCGATAGTATTTTACCTGATCGGATCTAAGGTGATATCTGTTATACGTAAAGTGGTAGGCAAATCCATGGAGAGATCCAATGCGGATGTTGGAGTTCGTCAGTTTGTTGATTCTATGTTGAAATTTGGGTTATACGCACTTCTGATCTTTATGATCGCAACAAAATTTGGCGTGGAATCTTCTTCTGTAGCAGCGATCATCGCTTCCGCCGGTGTGGCAATTGGTCTGGCATTACAAGGGAGTCTGTCGAATTTTGCAGGAGGTATCTTGATTCTTCTTCTCAGACCATTTGCAGTTGGAGATTATATTATTGTGAATTCAGAGGGAATCGAAGGAACTGTAAAGGTAATTCAGATCTTCTATACAAAGATGACAACAATCGATAATAAGACGATTGTTGTACCAAACAGTATTCTGACAAGTAACAGTCTGACAAATGTAACAGCAAGACCGGAACGTCAGCTGGATCTTAAAGTAGGAATTTCTTATGAATCTGATCTGAAGAAAGCAAAAGAGATCGTAGAGAATCTTCTACTGAAGGATGAAGATGTTATTCAGGATGAAGAGATTAAAGTGTTCATATCAGAACTTGCAGACAGCAGTGTTGTGATCGGACTTAGAGCTTGGGTGAAGACAGAAGCTTACTGGACAACGCGCTGGAGAATCCTTGAGGAGATGAAACTGTCTTTTGATGAGGAAGGCATTGACATCCCATATAATCAGTTGACAGTTCATATGGCAAATCATTAGTTATTATTTATTAGAATGATAAAAGTCTATAGAAGTTGATTAAAAAAGTGGTTGAAATTTATATCCAAACGCGATATAATAACAAAGGTCGTCAGAATTGACGACCATATGCCGAAATAGCTCAGTTGGTAGAGCACTTCACTCGTAATGAAGGGGTCGTCGGTTCGAGTCCGATTTTCGGCTGAAGAGTAAAGACCGTTGTTGATTTCAGTTGTATCTGGAATCAGCAGCGGTTTTTTATATATTAGGAAAGTCCTTTCCTAATATATAAAAAACGCTCCGCTTAGGATGCGCACTTATAACGAACTTAGAACGGATACGAAAAAGCATCTTGACGAAGGAAATGAAAATGGATACAATATTGTTACAAGTTTATAAAATAAGATGAAAAATTTTCTCAGACAAAGCAAAAAGAAATAAAATTAATTCTTTTAAAACAAGATTAGATAGAAGCAGAGAAATAGAAAAAAATACAGAGGGTGAAAATATGGCATCAGTACAGACAAAAGATTACATTGTGCAGTTAATGAAAGAGGAGATTCTTTCAGGAGTTATGAAACCGGGAGAAGAGCTGGCACAGGAAGCACTTGCAGAACGTCTCGGTGTTTCAAGAATGCCGATCCGTGAGGCATTACAGAATCTTGTTCAGGAGGGATTTGCGGTACGTCTTCCAAACCGTCATATCCAGGCAGTAGTTTTGAGCGCACAGCAGATTCATGATGTATTTCATGTGATTGCAGCAATGGCAGCAGAGAATACAATCTTAGTTGCAAAAAAAGAACAGATACTTCGAAGGAAAAATGCGGAACAAACGAGTCAGACAGAATTCGAAGAAGATGGACAGAGCAAGCTTTTCCTTGAGCGAGAGATTGAGAAAACTCCAAGTGAGCAGCTTTTCCAGATACTTTCCGGCATGGAGAATGCATTGAGACCAGAGAAGAAGGCAGAGTGGGAGATGGTTTATCAGGAGAGACTCATCAGTTTGTTTGAGAATCCATATCTGTCACAGCTTCAGGGGAAGACGATGGATGGTTATGTAGCTTATGCAATTGAGAAAATGGGAGATAAGCAGCAGAAGTTAGAGCAGCTTCGCCGTATCACAGAAGGTATTGCAGAGAATAATGAGCAGAAGATCCGAATGGGACTTCGAGAATACTATCTTTCTTATGCTGATGCTTTTGTAGAAAGATGGGAGAAGAAGGCAGAAGAAACAGAAAAATAGGTTGAATTGTTATTGGGGTGATTACATACATATGTAGGTTGTAATCACCCCTTTTTCTATAAACAAAGTTTTATCTAGATTTGTTAGTGAGCGATTGCTATGGTAGCAAAGGCACCTCGTGTTCGTCATTTTGTACAAGATGTGTTAAAAAAACACTGGATTATATCGCAAATATGATGATAAAATATAAATCAGATGATGGGTTAGAAAATTGGAAAGGGAGGACGATGGAAAAAGCACGACAAGTAAAAAGAGTCCTGCTGCAGGCAATTAAGATCGCGGTGGGCAGCAGTATAGCAATTTATATAGCGCATATGCTGGGATTGGAGTACGAGGTATCGGCTGGAAGTATCGCACTTCTTACTCTTGTGACAACAAAGTGGGAGACGGTGAAATTAGCGTTTTATCGTATGGCGACGTTTGTACTGGCTGTAGTTTTGGCAGCATTGACATTTGGACATATGACGAGTTCCTGGCTGGCGTATGGAATTTATGTATTTTTAATTGTGGCGATCAGTCATAGTCTGGGATGGGCATCGACGATTTCAGTGAATGCCGTTATCGGAACGCATTTTCTTATGACGAGAGATTTTAGCCCGGACTTTATCCGTAATGAGCTTCTGCTTGTATTGATAGGAGTTGTCATAGCAACTATATTGAATCTTTTCTATGATTATGAGGGGCAGAAACAGGATTTAATCCGTTATATGAGAGAGACGGAGAATCAGCTGCAGATGCTTTTATGTGGACTTGCAGCGTATCTTCATAATAAAGACATGGAGATTAATATCTGGGACCGGATCATTGCATTTGAAAGCAGACTTCATGAATTTATTAAGGCAGCGTATGATTATCAGGATAATACATTTCATTCGCACCCGGGATACTACATAGATTATTTTGAAATGCGTCTGGCGCAGCTTCAGGTACTTCACAACCTGCATTATGAGATTAAGAAGATTCGTATGATGCCGAAACAGGCATTAGTAATTGCTGACTATATGATGTATATGGCTGATTATATTGTTGAGATGAATATTCCGGATCAGCAGATTAAGAAGCTAGAAGAGATTTCTGAGAAGATGAAGACAGAGGAGCTTCCAAAGACTCGTGAGGAGTTTGAAGGCCGTGCGCTTCTGTATCATATTTTAATGGATCTTGAGGAATTTCTAGTATATAAGAAACGATTTGTAAATGAACTTGACGAGAAGAAATTAAGCATCTACTGGAAACAGGAGATGGGACAGCAAGATAATGTGAACGAGTCACAGAATTGATAAAAAGAAAAGGATTAAATCCAGAAGAAACAAAAATAAATTGTTTTTCTGAGTTTAATCCGTTTCTATATGAAACTAACGGTTGTCTAATCGAAAATATCAGATCTTTCCCGGGAATAATGTGCCGGCTCTTCCGCCTTTTATAATATCATAAAGGACTTCCGGACGCTTTCCGTTTGTAACAATTGTGTTTGTTCCCTGGGAAGTGGCAAGGGATGCGGCCTGAAGTTTTGTACGCATTCCGCCTGTTCCACGTCGGGAACCTGCGCCACCGGCTAAAGCATAGACGCTGTCATCGATTGCATCAATCTGATCGATTAGCTGTGCATTTGGATACAATCTTGGATCGTGGTCATAAAATCCATCAATGTCGGAGAAGATGACCAGATGCTTTGCGCGGCAGAGTACTGCTACGACAGCGGAGAGCATATCGTTATCACCGAAGAGACGATCCTCGGATTCGATTTCTTTATAGCTTACGGAGTCATTTTCATTTACAATCGGGATTACATCCATCTCGAGAAGTGCATTGAATGTATTGATCAGATTTTCTTTTTTCTCTTCTTCTTCAATATCATCTGCATTGAGCAGAATCTGTGCTACAGTCTTGTCATAGTCACCAAAGAACTTGTCATACAGATACATCAGACTACACTGTCCGACTGCGGCAGCAGCCTGTTTCATACGCATACTGTCTGGTTTAGCAGTCATGTTCAGTTTATTTCTTCCGACTGCGATTGCTCCAGAGGAAACGAGTACGACTTCGTATCCCATGTTCTGGATATCAGAAAGTACACAGACAAGACGGTCTGTTGTACGAAGATCGCTCTTTCCGGCGTCATTCGTAAGTGTGGATGTTCCAACTTTTACTACAATTCGATTATTATAAAGTCCCATAATGCATAACTCCTTGCTGAATATCTTTTAAAATAATTTCCGGATGCCAGTTAACAACCAGCCTTGTCTCATCGACTGTTTTATAGTATCATACAGTTATCAATTACAAAAGCGAATGTTTCTCATGGATTACATGACAAAATCAAATATAAAGTAAGTGAAGAGATTTTTCGTAGCGAAAACAGATGGGAAAATGTAAAGCGAAAGGAGTGTTAAATTCATGGATGGAAGTATTCAGAAATACATGGCGTTTGTTAAGACTGTAGAGTGTGGAAGTTTTACAAAGGCAGCGGAACAGTTGAGTTATTCCCAGTCCGGGATCAGCCGAATGATCAATGATCTGGAAAAGGAATGGAAGGTAGTTCTGCTTGAACGAAGCAAGTCAGGAGTAAAGCTTACAAGCAGCGGGATGAAGTTACTTCCTTATGCGGAACGGGTCTGCAGAGAATACGAGAAACTTCAATTGGAAGTTGATGAGCTTCAAGGGTTAAAGTCAGGATTGATCCGTATCGGTACATTTTCCAGCGTAGCAACACATTGGCTGCCGAATATTATCAAGGAATTTCAGAAAAATTATCCAAACATTGATTACGAGATGCTTTTGGGTGATTATACGGATATTGAAGAATGGATCATGGAAGGGCGGATTGACTGTGGATTCACAAGATTGCCGGTAAGGGATGAGATGGATACAATTTTCCTGGAGCAGGACAGGCTGCTTGTCGTGCTTCCGGAAGGACATCCGCTAACAGAACTTCAGAAGATTCCGGTCAGTGCACTTTGTGAGGAACCGTTTATGCTATTGGAGAAAGGTGCTAAGGCAGAAGTTTCTGAGATTTTTGAGAGAAGTAATTTGAAGCCGAAAGTACATTTTACAACGTGGGATGATTATGCAATCATGGCGATGGTTGAGAGTGGGCTTGGGATCAGTGTCTTGCCGGAACTGATCTTGAAGCGGATTCCGTATCGTATCGTAACACGAGAACTGGAGATTCCGGCGTATCGTAATATAGGACTTGTCATGCGTAACAGAAAAGGTGCAACTCCGGCTGTGAAGCGGTTCCTGGAGTATCTGCAGTATAGATAATAAGAAATGTGAAACTTTTATGAAGTGGCATGTTCTGAATGATAATTTGCTTGATAGAAGGAAATATATGAGGGTATAATGTTACTATTATGATAAAAAGGGCTTATTCTATGACCGACATTATAAGAGTCATCAGCAATCAGAGAAAAGCACAAAGATTGAAAGAAGGAGAAAAAGATGGCGATTAAACATATTTTATTTGACTTAGACGGAACACTTTTACCGATGGTACAGGACGAATTTGTCCGTTTTTATATGCCGCTTCTTGCAAAGGCATATTTGAAGAAAGGCGTGGAAATGGATCCAAAAGGATTCATTGGTGCAGTATGGAAAGGCTATGAGGCGATGGTGAAAAATGATGGTTCCAGAACAAACCGGGAGGCATTCTGGAGTTATATCGATGAATTCCTGCCGCTTTCTGTGGAAGAATCAGAGGCAATCGCAGATGCATTTTATGAGGATGAATTCAATCAGGCTAAATGTACGACACAGCCGACACCTCTCTCAGATATGGTTATAAAAGAGGCGAAGAAGAAAGGGATTGAAGTCTATCTTGCAACGAATCCGATCTTTCCAAAATGTGCAACGATGAATCGTATCGACTGGGCGGGACTGGATCCAGAAGATTTTAAGATTATCACAACATATGAAGACCATGTATACTGTAAGCCGAATCCGGAATATTTTCGTCAGATTCTGGAACAGTTTAAACTCGACCCGTCAGAATGTCTGATGGTCGGAAATGACGTAGTGGAAGATCTTGCAATCCGCACGCTTGGAGTTCCTGTGTTTCTTGTGACAGATACGATGGAGAATAAGAAAAACCTTCCAATTGATTCGGAATATCAGGGCTCGATGGAAGAGTTGCTGGAATTTGTGAAAGAACTGCCGGAAGTGTAGAGGTTGCAGCGCCGGTCTATTCCGAACGATTAAAGAAACGTCTGCAGGATCTTTTTGATCTGATGTTAAGTGATAACAAAAAAGCGCGAAAGGAGGATGCAAAAGGAACCTATTCTGTGGTAGAATGTAAGGGACAGCCAATTAACTCACAGGAACTTCTTTATCAGGAAGCCTATGCGAAAGCAGCAATGAACAGTGTAAGTCAGTTGGAAGCGGCTGTACAACAGACAGAAAATAAGGTGATAGAATGATCTATAAATTCGGGGAACGTCTGACAGAGATTAGTCAGGAAGAATGGGAGAAAGAAAAGTGTCCGGCTGTGTTCCTCACAGATTCCGATCATGCGGAGGAGACATTGGCAACAGCAGGGATCATATATGAAAGTGAGATCCAGATTGCGAAGATCGGATTCTGTAAGATTGAGAATCAGCAGGAATGTATGGTAGGAACTTTCTGCATTCCAAAGCTTCTTGATGTATTAGGAAGCAGATACCGAATGTACATGTTTGTAAATGAAGATAATGTTGTTATCGTAGATGACGAGACATTTTCGGAAAGACTTATTAACAGAATCAAGAGGAAACGAATGCATCAGGGCGAGACAAAAGAACGATTCCTTTATAATTACATTGCAGAATTCATGAGCCGTGATCTGGAGATTCTTGTGGCTTATGAACGGAGACTTCTTCGCATGGAAGAGGATGTGTCTCAGGATCATACAGATACGATCCAGAATCGATTGATGCCGATTCGACGCGAACTTCTGAATCTGAGAAGCTATTATGACGAGATGATGGACCTGACAAAAGAGCTCGAAGAGGATGAGAATGGATTGTTTTTGGATGATCAGCTGAAATACTTCGGAACACTGACAGACCGCGCAGACCGACTGATGAGCAGGACATCACATTTGCTTGAATATGCCCGTCAGGTAAAGGAGGCTTACCAGTCTCAGATCGATAATAGACAGAATAACAATATGCAGTTTTTAACAGTGATTTCTACGATTTTCTTTCCACTGACATTGATCACGGGATGGTTTGGAATGAACTTTAAAGATATGCCTGGACTCGAGAATGGCTATCCGGCGGTAATGGCACTTAGTATTGTCATTATCGTGATCTGTATCTTGATCTTTAAGAAAAAGAAGATTATCTAAAAAACTGAAAAAACTGTAAAAATAGCGTTGACAATCCTCGATTGAATGCTATAATGATGGTCAGAAGAAGTTAAGGATTATAAAGCAACATAGTTCTTAACCGATAACACGATGACGAGACGAGTAGGATGTGGAATGTTACAGAGAGAGATACATTTGCTGGAAGTATCTTAGCAGGAATCATTTGAAGACTACCTCTGAGTGGCCCCAATCCGGTCCGGTGATTCCGTTATAATCATGAATGAAGTGGTTTTAAAGCAGTATAGTTACTGTGATCTTGAAAACAAAAAGGGTGGAACCGCGGATAGTAAAGTAATTGATAATCAGACTTTATCCGTCCCTTGCATGTGAGTGCAGGGGACAGATGAAGTCTTTTCTTTTTCCATAGAATCCCCAGATGAAAGCATGCATAGTCACTTGAAAGAAAAAAGGAGGAAGCAAAATGATTATTACATTAAAAGATGGATCAAAAAAAGAGTATTCAGAAGCAAAGTCAGTAATCGACGTTGCATTTGACATCAGTGAAGGACTTGCACGCGCAGCCTGTGCAGGAGAAGTAGATGGAGAGGTTGTAGACCTTCGTACAGTTCTTGATAAAGATTGTGAACTGAACATCCTTACAGCAAGAGATGAGAAGGGACTGGCTGTACTTCGTCACACAGCATCCCACGTTATGGCAGAAGCTGTTCAGACACTTTTCCCAGAGGCAAAGGTTGCAATCGGACCTTCTATCGATACAGGATTTTATTATGACTTTGAATGTCAGTCATTTTCAAGAGACGATCTTGACGCAATCGAGAAAGAGATGAAGAAGATCATCAAGAAGGGTGCAAAGATCGAAAGATTTACAAAATCAAGAGAGGATGCGATCGCATTTTTCAAAGAGAAAAATGAGCCATACAAGGTTGAGCTGATCGAGGATCTTCCGGAGGGAGAAGAGATTTCCTTCTATTCCCAGGGAGACTGGGTTGACTTATGTGCAGGCCCACATCTGATGAGCACAAAGGGAATCAAAGCATTCAAGCTGTTATCATCTTCTGGTGCTTACTGGAGAGGTGATGAGAATAAACATATGCTGACACGTATCTATGGTACAGCTTATGCAACAAAGGATGAGCTGAAAGAGCATCTGACACAGTTAGAGGAAGCAAAGAAACGTGACCATAACAAACTTGGACGTGAGATGAAGCTTTTCACAACTGTAGATGTAATCGGACAGGGACTTCCGCTGATCATGCCAAACGGTGTTATCATCATGCAGGAACTGCAGCGCTGGATCGAGGATGAAGAGGAAAAACGTGGATATATCCGTACAAAAACACCGCTGATGGCAAAGAGCGATCTTTATAAGATTTCCGGACACTGGGATCATTATAAAGAAGGAATGTTTGTTTTAGGAGATGAGGAGAAAGATAAAGAAGTATTTGCTCTTCGTCCGATGACATGTCCGTTCCAGTATTATGTATACAAAGCAGAGCAGCATAGCTACCGTGATCTTCCGCTTCGTTATGGTGAGACATCTACACTGTTCCGTAACGAGGATTCCGGAGAGATGCATGGTCTGACACGTGTTCGTCAGTTCACGATCTCTGAGGGACATTTGGTCGTAAGACCGGATCAGATGGTAAAAGAGTTCAAAGATTGTATCGCACTTGCACAGTACTGTCTGCAGGTTCTCGGAGTAGAAGAGGATGTAACATATCACCTTTCTAAATGGGATCCGAAAGATACTAAGAAATACATCGGAGCACCGGAAGTATGGGAAGAGACAGAAGGTCATATCCGTACAATGCTTCAGGAACTCAACATTCCATTCGTAGAGGATGTCGGAGAGGCTGCTTTCTACGGACCGAAAGTTGATATCAATGCGAAGAACGTATATGGTAAGGAAGACACAATGATCACAATTCAGTGGGATGCACTTCTTGCTGAGCAGTTTGATATGTACTATATCGATGAGAATGGTGACAAACAGCGTCCGTACATCATCCACCGTACATCTATGGGATGCTACGAGAGAACACTGGCATGGCTGATCGAGAAATATGCAGGAATGTTCCCGACATGGCTGTGTCCGGAGCAGGTTCGTGTGATCCCGATTTCTGATAAATACAATGATTACGCTGCGAAAGTGGAAGCACAGCTGAAAGAAGCAAATATCCGTTGCTCAGTAGACGGACGTTCCGAGAAGATGGGATACAAGATCCGTGAGGCTCGTCTGAACAGAGTTCCATATATGCTGATCGTTGGAGCGAAGGAAGAGGAAGAGCAGAAAGTATCTGTAAGAAGCAGATTTCTTGGAGATGAAGGTTCTAAGGATCTTGGAGAATTCATCGAAGCAATCAAGGATGAGATTGCAAAGAAAACAATCCGTAAGATTGAAGTAGAAGAGTAAGAATAGTTACCCGAAACAACAAAAATGCGAATCTCCCGAAGAAGTTCAAGTATGAAAATACTGATTTCTACGGGAGATTCTTATTTTATGCTATATTGTAACTGTTCAGAGCCAACCTCCAAAATGCTACGCATTTCGTCGGTGTGGCGTATCCGCCAAATAAAATTTCAAAAACAGTCTTAAAAATGCAAGCATTTTACACCTGTTTTATGAAATTTTGCTTGGCTCTGAACAGTTACATCATATTGTAATATCCGGCATAAATACCATTTTTCTCAAGCAGAGTTTCGTGTGTTCCGCGCTCTGCAATACCATTTTCTGTAATAACAATGATCTCGTCTGCATTTTTGATCGTGGACAGGCGATGTGCAATCGTGATAGTTGTTCTGTTCTTGGAAAGTTCTTCCAGACTGTGCTGGATCCATCGTTCACTCTCATTATCCAAAGCGCTCGTTGCTTCATCAAGGATCAGGATCGGTGGGTTCTTCAAGAAGACACGAGCAATGGAAATACGCTGCTTTTGTCCGCCGGAAAGTCTTGCACCGCGCTCACCGACAAATGTATCATACTGATCAGGCAGTTCCATGATAAAGTCGTGGATGTTCGCACATTTTGCTGCTTCGATGATTTCTTCTTCTGTCGCATCCGGCTTGCCATAGGCAATGTTGTCACGGATGGAGCCGGAGAAGAGGTAGACGTCCTGCTGAACGACACCGATCTGACTTCTAAGACTCTTCAATGTGAGAGAACGGATATCCTGTCCGTCTACAGTGATGCGTCCGTCAGTTACATCATAGAAACGTGGCAGCAGGGAACAGATCGTTGTCTTTCCCCCACCGGACGGACCGACTAGAGCCACTGATTTTCCGGCAGGAATCTCAATCGATACGTGAGAGAGAACAGTCGCCTCATCATCACTGTAATGGAAGGAGACATCTTCATAGCAGACACGTCCCTTCACATCCTTAAGTTCTACTGCATCTGGTGCATCTTTAATCTCAGGTTCAGTTTCCATAACATCAAGGAAACGGCGGAAACCGGAAAGTCCTTTCTGCATCATTTCCATCAGCTCTACAAGAATCTGGATCGGGCTGATGAAGATTCCGATATAAAGTGCGTACATCGCAAGATCAGCAGCTGACATTTCATTATTTGCAATCAGATAGCCGCCATATACAAGTGTGACCAGATACATCATTCCCTGGAAAAACAGATTCGAGCTCATGAATTCGCCCATGCATCTGTAATTGTCTTTCTTGGAGACAAGGAATGCGTGGTTACTCTTCTGGAACTTGTTCTTCTCAATCTCTTCATTTGTAAAAGACTGGACAACACGGATTCCGGATAATGTATCCTGAAGGCTTGCGTTGACATCACCGATTTTCTTTCTGTTTTCCATAAAGGTGCGCTGCATCTTCTGGTTCTGACGGAAAGAGAAAAGGAACATCAGGATTACAAGTACGATCAGCGGAAGAGCCAATTTCTTATTAATTAAGAAAAGGAAAATAAAGGATCCTACGATCTTAACTAACGAGATAAATAAGTTCTCCGGGCCGTGGTGTGCAAATTCGGAAATGTCGAACAGGTCACTGACCAGTTTGCTCATCATCTGACCGGAATTGTTCTGACTGTAATAGGAAAAGGATAGTTCTTCATAGTGTTCGAAGAGTTCCTGGCGCATATCCCTCTCCATCTTGGCTCCCATGATATGTCCCTGACAGCTGACATAATATTTGCAGAAGCTTTGGATGACATACATCATAAAGAGTCCGATCGCAATCCACGGAAGTGCCTGCAGGATGATTGCTTTATCCTGAGTAAAAAGCGTCTTGGTCGCACTTCGCAGAATCTGCGGATACGCAAGATCCACAAGACTGATAATGGCTGCACAGAGAAGGTCAATAAAAAAGACCGTTTTGTACGGGCCATAGTAATGGATGAATTTTTTTAGTGTATTCATAAACAAATCCTCCCAGTTTTTTCTTATATACATTAGTTTAGCACAAGTGAATATTCTTGACAAGAAAGTCGGGGTATGATAAAAATGTTATTACTGTTAAAAACAATGCAAAGAAGTGGAAAAAGTCAGGAGAACAATCAATGAATTTATATCTTGCCCCGCTGGAGGGAATTACAGGACATATTTATAGAAATGCACTGCATCAGTGCTTTGATGGATTTGATAAGTATTTTATTCCATTTATCAGTCCGAATCAGAAAGGACATTTCAGCACAAGAGAGAAGAAGGATGTGATGCCGGAGCATAATCAGGGAATGTATGCCGTGCCGCAGATCCTTACGAATAACGTGGAAGATTTTTTGTGCACAGCTCAGAAACTTGGGGATTATGGATATAAGGAAGTGAATCTGAATCTTGGATGTCCGTCCCGAACGGTTGTGACGAAGGGAAGAGGAGCAGGATTTCTGGATGAGCCACAGAAGCTGGATCGTTTTCTTGATAAGGTCTTTGAGGAATGTAATCTGGAGATTTCAATCAAGACGAGAATCGGAATGGAAGATCCGGAGGAATTCGAGACAATCCTTCCTATCTATAATAAATATCCGCTGAAGGAGCTGATCATTCATCCGCGTGTGCAGAAGGAGTTCTATAAGAACACACCAAAGCTTGATACATATGCATGGGCAGTGGAGCATAGCGAACATCCGCTTTGCTATAATGGGGATATCTGTTCTGTGGAGGACATGGAACAGTTGAAAATAAGATTTCCACAGACAGATACTGTGATGATGGGGCGCGGTGTGCTGGCTGATCCGGCACTGGGAAGAAAGCTAAAAGGCGGAAGTGCCGCAACTATAGAAGAACTAAAGAAATTCCATGATCTTCTCTATGCGGCATATTGTGAAGAAATGTCAGGAGACCGGACGGTTCTTTATAAGATGAAAGAAATGTGGTTCTATCTTCACCCAATCTTTACAGATGGAAGAAAGTATTTCAAGAAGATCAAGAAATGTGAGAAATGTGTAGTATATGAATCTGTAGTGAAGGAATTGTTTTTGAGAAGCTACAAATGATTTGAATGAGGTGACAAAAAGAAATGGACACTATTTTACAATTAGATCAGAATATCTTACTTTTTATTCAGGAATATATCCGTCACGACTGGATGGACTGGTTCTGGAAGGGGATCACGCATCTGGGAGACGCTGGAATCTTCTGGATTCTTCTTACAATCGTTCTGCTGATTCCTAAGAAGACGAGGAAGGCAGGGCTTGCATCAGCACTTGCACTTATTATAGGAACGCTGATCACGAATGTGGCGATAAAGAATATGGTTGCCAGAATAAGACCGTATGAAGTGATACAGGAATTAGAACTTATGATTGAGAAACAGAAGGACTTTTCTTTCCCTTCCGGTCATACATGTGCATCGTTTGCATCAGCATTTGCAATCTACAAGTGCAAGGAAGTGTTTCCGAAGAAATGGAGAATTGCGGCAATGGTATTGGCTACTTTGATCGCATTATCAAGATTATATGTAGGGGTACATTATCCGACCGATGTTCTTGGTGGATTGATCGTCGGACTATTCTCAGGATGGGCAGGATGGAAAATTGAAGAGCTGATCATGAAAAAGAAGTTTGTTGAAAAATAAGTGGACGACAGGGAATTTAAAAATCTGTTAGATAGAAAAAGGATTTGATCCATCGGTTTTTAGCTGGTGTAATCAAATCCTTTTTTTGTCAATTATTATTTATTTTTCTCTTTCTGATTCTCCAGTGCAGCTTCAACGAATCCCTTGAACAGTGGATGCGGTCTGTTTGGTCTGGATTTCAGTTCCGGATGCGCCTGAGTTGCGATAAACCATGGATGAGAAGGAATCTCAACCATCTCTACAATACGGCTGTCCGGTGAAAGTCCGCAAAGGGACATTCCGTTTTCTTCAAGAACTTCACGGTAGTCATTGTTTACTTCATAGCGATGACGGTGACGCTCTTCAATCTCTTTCTTTCCATACAGTTTATAAGCAAGAGAGTTGTCTTTCAGCACACATGGATAAGAACCAAGTCTTAAAGTACCACCAATATCTTCAATACCAATCTGATCGGACATGATGTGGATGACCGGATGTGTTGTATCCGGATTGAGCTCCATGCTGTGTGCATCTTTGTAACCGATGACATTTCTTGCAAATTCAACGATAGACAGCTGCATACCAAGGCAGAGACCAAGGAACGGAACGTTGTGTGTACGGGCGTATTTGATCGCTGTGATTTTTCCTTCTACACCGCGGTGGCCAAATCCACCCGGAACAAGGATACCGCTTACGTCAGAGAAGAGTTCTTCGGCATTTTCTTCTGTTACAGTTTCGGAATCAATCCATTTGATATTCACTGTTGTGTGTGTGTAGATTCCGCCGTGCTTTAATGCCTCTACAACACTGATGTATGCGTCATGAAGCTGGATATATTTTCCAACCAGTGCGACAGTAACTTCCTGAGTTGGATGACGAAGGTTTTCAACCATGTCAGTCCAGTCAGCAAGATCCGGTTCCGGGCAGTCAAGATGCAGAGATTCACATACAACCTGTGCAAGATGCTCTTTCTCCATGGCAAGTGGTGCCTCGTAGAGATATTCTACATCCAGGTTCTGAAGTACATGGTCAGCCGGGAGATTACAGAACAGAGAAATCTTGTTTCTCATTGCATCATCCAGTGGATATTCGGAACGGCAGACAATGATATCCGGCTGGATTCCCATTCCCTGAAGTTCTTTTACACTTGCCTGTGTCGGTTTCGTCTTCATTTCCTGAGATGCTCTTAAATAAGGAATCAGCGTAACATGGATCAGGATAACATTTTCTGCTCCGCGTTCATGCTGAAACTGACGGATGGATTCAAGGAAAGGCTGGCTTTCAATATCACCTACTGTACCGCCGACCTCGATGATAGCAATTTCAGTATCTGTTGCAGCCGGATTACGGTAGAAACGGCTTTTGATCTCATTTGTAATATGAGGGATTACCTGAACAGTTCCTCCGCCGAAATCTCCGCGGCGTTCTTTCTGAAGAACGGACCAATAGATCTTTCCTGTTGTAACATTGGAATTCTTTGTCAGGCTTTCATCGATAAATCTTTCGTAATGACCAAGGTCAAGGTCAGTTTCTGCACCGTCATCTGTAACGAAAACCTCTCCGTGCTGTACCGGGTTCATCGTACCTGGGTCAATATTGATGTAAGGATCGAATTTCTGCATAGTTACAGTGTAACCACGCGCTTTCAAAAGTCGTCCCAAAGATGCAGCTGTAATTCCTTTTCCAAGACCGGATACAACTCCGCCTGTAACAAATACATATTTTACTGCCATAGTGTCTTTCCTCCTCCGTGAATAGTTGTTATCAAAAAAAATACTTTCCAAGTATACACCTATTCAGAAAAAAATTACAATACTTTTTTGATAAAAACATATAAAAAAGATGGGGTGAAGCTGTTTTGACGAGGTGATGTAAAGAAGCAAAGGCGAAAAAACCTTGTAAAATGGGAGAAATGCAGAAAAAACCTCTCAGACAGCAGGTGGATATACCTGAAACTGCAGAGAGGTTTTTATGATATCTTTCTGTATTGGAAAGGATTTGTCTTTAGCTTAAAATCTGATGTTCGTTCACAGCTTCACTTGTGAGCTGTACTCCAAGCTTTTTAAATGTCTTGATATCAACACTTGAAAGCATTACAGAAGTATGAGCCTGGCAACCTTTCAGTTTCGGAAGCTGGGAGAGCGCAAGCTCAGCGATTGGATTGACAGCAGCACTTGCGGAAAGTGCGATCAGGATTTCATCTGTATGAAGACGAGGGTTCTTGCTGTTCAAGTAATCTACTTTCAGTTTTTGGATTGGTTCAATCGCCTCCGGAGAGATGATATGGACATTATGATCGATGCCGGCCAGCTCTTTCAGTACATTTACAAGAAGGGCAGCACTCGCACCGAGCAGGTTGGAAGTTTTTCCGGTAATGATGCGTCCGTCTTCAAGTTCCAGTGCGGCGGCAGGTCCACCTGTTTCCTGAGCACGCTCCAGTGCCTTGACAGCAACTTTTCGGTCAGAAACAGTGATCCCTTCCATATTCATAAGAAGCTCGATTTTCTCAGCTTCTTTCTCAGAAGCATCACCTTTCAGAAGCGCATTGAGTGCTGCATAGTAGCGTCGGATGATCTCCTGGCGAGAAGCTTCGCGGCAGGCCTCATCATCACAGATACAATTTCCGGCCATATTTACCCCCATGTCTGTAGGTGATTTGTATGGGCTGGAACCGTAGATCTTCTCGAAGATTGTATTCAGAACAGGGAAGATCTCCACGTCACGGTTATAGTTTACAGTTGTTACACCATAAGCTTCAAGATGATATGGGTCGATCATATTTACATCATTAAGGTCAGCTGTAGCAGCCTCGTAAGCGAGGTTTACCGGGTGTTTCAGTGGCAGATTCCAGATAGGGAATGTTTCGAACTTCGCATATCCGGCTTCGATTCCGCGCTGGTGCTCCTGATATAACTGAGACAGGCAGACAGCCATCTTTCCACTTCCAGGTCCCGGAGCTGTTACAATAACAAGTGGATGTGAAGTCTCGATATAATCGTTCTTTCCGTAACCGTTCTCGCTGACAATCAGCGGAATGTTGGATGGATATCCCGGAATGTTGTAATGAATGTATACAGAGATTCCAAGATTCTCAAGGCGGTTCTTGAACAGAAGTGCACTTTCCTGTCCGGAGAACTGTGTGATCACAACACTTCCTACGAAAAGTCCCTGCTCACGGTAAGTACCGATCAGACGGATTACATCAGAATCATAAGTGATACCAAGATCTCCACGGATCTTATTCTTCTCAATGTCTTTTGCACTGATTGCAAAGACGATCTCAGCCTGGTCACTGAGTTCCTTTAAGAGACGCAGCTTGCTGTCAGGCTCGAATCCCGGAAGTACACGGGATGCATGATAGTCATCAAAAAGCTTGCCACCGAACTCAAGATAGAGTTTGCCACCGAATTTTCCGATACGCTCACGGATATGTTCGGACTGCATTTTCAGATATTTGTCATTGTCAAATCCAATTTTCATCGTTTTATCTTCCTTACTATAAATTTTGCCGAACTGTTATTACTATTATTAACAGATAAATCTGTTATAAACAGGCATTACTTTTCTAGTATACTATGAAACGGCACGTTTTTACAATATTTTCATAATCTTTTTATGAAAATAAAATAAGCGGAAACCCTACAAATAGGGAAACCGCTTTTTTGTTGATACTTAAATGATACTGTTTTTAACAGTGTCGAGCTTGTCAATTATGTCTTTTTGGTGGGACTGAAAGAGGTGACCGTAGGTGTTCATAGTCACTTTTACATCCTCGTGCCCTAGCCGTTCCGCGATCATTAAAGGATTCGCGCCGAGATTGATAAGAAGCGAGGCGTGTGAGTGTCTTAGATCATGTACCCTGATCCGCTTCATGTTGAGTCTTTCGCAGTTGTAGGTGATTGCCTGACCTAACCACACCCTGGAACGCATGAAAAGACGTTGCTTTGATTCAGGACAGTACAATTTGGCAATATACGCCTTGATCTCTTCCAGCAGGAAGTCCGGAGCTTCTATGATCCGGTTGCTCTTGACCGTCTTGGGTGACTGTGCAACATACTCTCCGGAAATATATGCCAGTGTCTTGTTGATCCGGATTGTTTTCTTTTCGAAGTCTATATCTTCCAGTGTGAGAGCCAACAGCTCTCCCTTTCGCATCCCGGTATAAAATAACATTTCAAATGCTGTATATAATTCGATGTTATCTTTTAAGTTGTCAGAAAATAGCTTATACTCTTCCGGTGTCCAGTAATTGATCTGTTTCACTGTTGGCTTGCAGATCTGCCCGATCACTGGACTTTTTGGAAGCCCTAGATAATTTATAGCATATTGAAACAACATCCGCAAATAAGCATTAATCTGACGCGCGTGTGCTGCTGAATAATGCTCTGATAATAGTTGATTTTGCCACTCTGCCACATCTGCCGGAGTGATCTCTGATACAAGCATATTTCCGAAGAATGGAAGTATATGCAGTTCAATAGCGCACTTCTGATTGTCCAGAGTGGTCCTTTTTACTCTGTTCTCTTTGAATCGGACATATTTATCATACAAGGAACGAAAGGTTATATCCGGAGTAGTAGCGTACTGCTCCAGGAATATTCTTTCCCAGTCCTTAGCGTCACGCTGCCGATCAAATCCCCTCTTTAGTTTCTGTCGTTTCTTTCCAGTCCAATCCGTATAGTAGAATTTGCAATACCATTTCCCTGTCTTTTCGTCTTTATAAGCTGGCATGGTTATCTTCTCCCTTCCTATGCCGGGCGGCGGCTTTGGTAGGATCAGAAGATTCTTCCAGTTTGGGGAAAAATGAAATCAGAAATTCTCGTCATTCATAATATCATCATCATGCTGTCGCATCTCATCTGTTACGTCTATGTCAGTACGCTCATGAGCTGCCTGGACGGTCAGACGATCAGAAGAGTCTTTTTGATATTCTGGTATTTTAGTTAATAAATCTATTTGCTCAACAGCTTTTTTCTGTCCTGAGTTATTTAATTTTGAAAATGCAACGGCTAATTTTTCAAAATCTTCATTTTCAGTTTTGATAATTGTTGCATTTTGTAGTGACTCTGTCAGATTATTGCTTACATGTGAATATTTTGTAGTCTCAATTAAATCACTTGGATGAATACCTAAAATTTCGCAAAGAGAAAGTATTGTTTTATAACTAGGTTCACGGTTTCCTTTGCCAAGAGTTTCATATCTTCGAATACTCATTTCGGAGACATTCACAGCTTCTGCGAGTTGAGCTTGTGTCAATTTTTTTAACTTTCTGTAATATTTTAAATTTTTCGCTAAAAAGTCACTCATAGCATCCTCCTTTCTGTAAATATATCACATATTCGAACCGAATGGAACAAAAAGTTTATTTTATATCTTGACAATAGAACTGAATGGAACTATTATAAACTCATAAACGTTCCAAATGGAACGAAAAAGGAGGCGAAAAAGAAATGAAGTTAGACAGAGACAAATACTTGCTTGCGAGAGCGCGAGCATGCATGGGACAGAAAGACCTTGAGGCAGCAGGAATTACAAAAGGGACTTTGTGCCGAGCCATCGGAGGCGGTGATGTACGACCGGAGACAGCCGGAAAGATCGCCAGAGCACTTGGCGTAGATGTAACAGAGATTATTGAAACCAACTAACAAAGAGAAGCCGGGCGGCGGTTTTGGTAGAGTCAGAAAGGAATGAGGGAAGAAAACAATGCAGAAATCTAAGAAGAACCGAGAAGAGAATAAAAGCGCAGCACTTACTTGCTTGATAATGTCCTTAGCCATATTCGGCATGATTGCACACTGGGTTGTTTTTGGATATTGAAAGGGGGTGAAGCTATGGGAAAGTCGTTTTATGATATCGAGGATGTAAAACAGATTCTTGGAGTATCAGACAGCAAGGGATACGAATATATCAGGATCATGAACCAAGAACTTGCGAAGAGAGGTTACTTGACCGTCCGTGGTAAAGTTCCGGTCCGGTACTTCAATGAAAGATTCTTTGGAGCTGAGGCAGTAGAAAGTGAGATAATGTGATAATGTCAGCAAAAAGATATTACTGGCTGAAGCTGAAAAATACATATTTCAGCAGGATATATGGAGGGAAAATAAATGGCAGATAATAAGAAATACTATTACCTCAAATTAAAAGAAAATTTTTTTGATTCAGATAGTATGGTTTTGTTGGAAAGCATGCAGGACGGTATATTGTACAGCAATATATTAATGAAAATGTATCTGAAGAGCCTTAGAAATAATGGATATTTAGTTTTAAATAATGCAATCCCATATAATGCACAGATGATTGCAACGGTGACAAGACATCAAATAGGAACAGTGGAAAAAGCGTTGGAAATGTTCCAACAGTTAGGTTTAATCGATGTCTTAGATAGTGGGGCTATTTATATGTCTGATATTCAATTATTTGTTGGTAAGTCTTCAACAGAAGGGGATCGGAAAAGAGCAGAGCGGATGAAAATAAAATCGGAAATAAATCCAGTAATAGGACAAATGTCCGACAAACATCCACGAGAGATAGAGAAAGAGTTAGATATAGAGTCAGATATAGATATAGATATAGAGAAAGAGACAGAGAAGAGAAAAGACAGAATAAATTATCAGCAAATAGCTGATATGTATAATGATACCTGCGTATCATTCCCACGTCTCACGAAACTATCTGAAGGAAGAAAGAAGGCAATCAGAGCACGTCTTAAGGTGTATACTATCGAAGACTTCAAGAAGGTGTTTGAAATGGCAGAAAAAAGCGACTTCCTAAAAGGGAAGAACGACCGGAACTGGTCAGCTACATTTGACTGGATGTTGAAAGATTCCAATATGGTGAAGATTCTTGATGGAAATTATAGCAAATGGGAGGACAAGGAAGATGAGACAGGAAATGAAGCCGGGGGATCTCCATCATATCGAAACGCAATGCTATTCGGGTACCGCGGCCGTGAAGAGGATCTGCACGTTATCCCCGACCCAGAAGACGCCCCTTTTAGTTGATTACGAAATAGAGAATTATGGAGAAACAGCCCCATTTATCATTCCAGGCAATGCTGGAGTTAATTACTTGGCGGATGATCGCAGGAATAGGAGCGGGATGCCGAAAGAGTATGTATATAAGACCGGACGCGATTTTAACTGGAATTTGTATGATACAGATATAGAGATACAGAAAAAGATATCGAATGCGTTTGTGATCCATTTCAAGGAGTTCAGAAAACAGGGGAGAGGGCTTTATATACATTCTCAAGTAAAGGGAAGCGGGAAAACAATGCTTGCCTGCTGCCTGGCAAATGAAGTACTTAAGACACATGATATTTCAGTGAAATTTATTTCTATGCCGGAATATATCGAACTGGTCAAAGATAAGAGAGAGGAGAAAATACAGCAGCGGGAAACTATTTTAGATGCAGCGTTGTTGATTCTAGACGATATAGGGGCAGCAGTAGAAGACAAGGAATGGATAAGGAATTCTGTTTTTAGACTTGTAAACAGACGCCATGAGAATCTATTGCCTACAATTTACACGAGTAACGTGCCGATAGATAAACTCAAATGCGGGGAGCGTGTTACAAGCAGAATCTATGAGGATTCATTTCAACTATCCATGCCTGAGATCAGCATAAGGATGAAGAAAGCAGATATAAGCAAAGCGGAGTTTTTCAGACAGGTGACAGAGTAACAAAAAAGGAAATCGTGAAAATCACGATTCCCTCACATCTATGTCCTAGAGCCGGGCGGCGGCTCGAGAAAAAGGACAATTACATAATAACATGAAAAGAAGAGAAAGGACAAGGTATTTTAGTATGAATATTAGAGAAAAAATAGTTCAGAAACTGTACGAATATATGAGTACGGAAGATGGTGTTCATGATGAAGTAAACGATATGCTTTGCAAAGCGGAATCGGTTGTATGTATGGGAATTAGTGAGTTTGGTGAAGAACATGATAAACGATTAGATGTGTTAGTTGGATTAGAGCACGCAGCTTTTATGGCTGGAGCTAATATGGTACTAGACTTTATTTCTGGGAAGGAGCGAATGTAATGAGAGTTGTTGGAACTGTAAGATCAGAAAGACTAAACAAGGATATTCCATTGTACGATATTCCAATGATGACAGATGAGAAATGGAAAGAAATGACCAACACGACGGAGCAGAGAATGCGTAGAGAAAGTTTAAGAAAGTATGGCGATCCATTCAGAATGGAACATTGATTATGCAGCTGCTGCCCTTCCCGGAATGGTGCGTCAACACCGGAACGGGACGGCGGGAAATAATTGACACGATAATGTGCGAGAGGATGAATAAAATAGTCATTGCCCTTCCGGGAAAGAAGCTGCGAACTCGAAACCGGACGGCGGACAGATTAACGAATCATCATTTTGATGAGTCATCAATTTGATGATGGTAAGAATCTACAAGTGTGATTTTAGGTACGGTTGTTAATGTTTATAAGATTTTCAAAGCGAAAAATAGCAAAAACGTTCGTTTTCAAAACGACGAATAGGAGGATTATATAATGAGATTTAGTCAGATATTTTTAAAAATGGGATATAACACAGTGGTAAAAGTTGATAAGGTAACAGAAATTAAGTCAACAGAGAGCGGAAACACTATGGATGCGGAATATATAGGAGCGTTTAAACGCTTCGACCGGATACCGAAAGAAATTTGGTCTGCCCGTGTTTGTACGTTTTTCGCAGAAGGTGAAGATAAACTTCTTGTTGTGATTGAGAGGGACAATGATGATAAAAATTAAGATATCGTATAATACAGATGAAGAGCTTGCCGGTGTGATCCGGCTGCTCTCTCCGGCATTGAAGTCCTGGAAGAGATCCAGGAACATGGAGGGACGATATAAAAAGGCTTATGTGGAACTTGAACACGTGACAAAGCCCGGAGGAAGACGAGAAGAAAACGGATTGAAGTTGGAACGAAGCCCGGGAGAAGCATGAAAAAGAAATATCCGAATCTAATCCCGAACAGCGAACGAAGCCCGGAAGAACTGCGGGAAATGGGGAGAAAAGGCGGTATTAAGTCAGGAGAAGCGAGAAGAAAGAAACGAGACCAGGAGAAGACCGCAAGGATGCTGACCGATATTCTGTCAAATAGCCCGGAGTTTAAAGCTAGGATGGAGGAACTTGTTAAAATGTTAGGCGGAAAATAAAAGTTGAACAAATAAGATGCATTTGATATAATTATTTTAGAGCAATATAGAAGTACCGCGGGAGATACCTCATCCCGTAAGTCTCAGGACGTGGAAATAGCTATTGGACAGAAATGTCTGAAAGTTGTTTCCACGTCCTTTTTTTGCTCAATACATCATTCTTGTTACATTTTTACCAATAAGCCGACCGGGCGTTAAGCGGGGAAAGGAAATACACATGGAAAATAACATGGAAGGTCAGAACATGACCAATCAGAACCAGCAGGACGATCAGCAGACACAGCAGCAGGATCAGAACCAGCAGGGAAAGACGTTTACACAGGAAGATGTAAACCGGATTGTCAGTGAAAGACTGGCAAGAGCAAAGAACGCTGCCAATGGCAGCGGATCAGATCGCGAGCAGGAACTTGACAGAAGGGAAAGACAGTTGGATGCAAGGGAAAGACTTGCAGATGCCGGAATCCCAAAAGATTTACTCCCGCTGGTCGATTGTAGCAGTAAAGAGAAAATGGAAAGCAGCATAAACCTCATTGGTTCATATCTTGGACAGAAGAAAGCACCGACATCCGGAGCAGGAACTTATCGAATCATAAGCTCCGGAACGTCCGGAAACGCAAACGGTACAGGCGATGCGAGATCTCGTAAAGCGTCACCGGAAGAGATCAGAGCCGCTATGGGGTTGAAAGGAAGAAAATAAATGGCTATTGAATTAGTAGAAAAGTATCTTGGATATGTAGACGAGCAGTTTACAGAAGAGAGCAAAAAAGAGCATCTGACGAATCAGGACTTTTCGTTTGAAGGTGCTAAGAGTGTGAAAGTGTATTCAATTTCTACTGGATCCATGCAGGATTACGGCAGAATTTCCACAGGTGCAGGCAATCAGCTTGCTAGCCGTTATGGTACGATTGAAGAACTTAGCGCAGTAACTCAGACAATGAACCTTAGAAAGGATAGATCCTTTACATTCGTAATTGACAAACTGGACGAGGATGAGACCGGAGAAACGCTTGAAGCAGCTTCAGCACTTGCTAGACAGATTCGTGAAGTTGTAATTCCAGAGGTTGATACTTACGTCCTTGGAGAAATGTGCAAAGGTGCAGGAATTAAGCCGGAAGCACTGGGCAGTAAATACAATATTTATGATGCAATCTTTGAAGCGGGAGCGGATATGGATGAAGCAGACGTTCCTGAAACAGAGCGCGTGCTTGTTGTCACTCCGGCTACACTTCTCAGAATGAAGATGTGCAAGGACAATAACGGACGCTATCAGGAGATGATCGGAGCTGTACTTGATGAGGAAAAGAGAAAGATCGGCTTTGTCGGACATATTGATGGCATGGACGTGTTGAAGGTGTCAGCGAAGAGACTGCCGGCAAATTTTGGTTTCATGATTGCGCATCCTTGTGCGACTGCGGCGCCAACGAAGCTGGAAAGCTACAAGATTCATCAGGACCCGCCGGGAATCAGTGGAAGCCTTGTAGAAGGTCGAATTTGCTATGATGCTTTTATTCTGAAGAATAAGAAGAAAGCAATCTACTATAGAGAATTTGCAACAGAGTAGAAAAAAGAATCATCGAGGAGCTTCAGACGTGACGTTCTGCGGCTCCTCTTTTTGGTGGAGGGATAAACGTTGGATAACGAACAGCTTGTCGCCCGGATCAGGGCAGGAGAGAACGTTGCGGAGAATATGCTGCAGTTATGGCAGCAGAACAAGGGTTTTATTGCGAAGCTTGCGAAGAAGTACAGAGGATATGCTGAAATGGATGATCTGATGCAAGAGGGATATATAGGACTCTGTAATGCGGTTGATAAATATGATCTTGAAGCAGACTACAAGTTTCTTACTTGTGCGAGCTTCCACATCCGGCGCGCAATGATTCTATTCGTTTTACGCAGCCGGTCGGTAAAGATTCCGGAAGAATGGAACACAAAATTGAATAAATATAATAAATTCATGGATGAACATTATAAAGCCACAGGCTGTGAACCGTCAGCAATACGAATTAGAGCCTTTACGCACCTAGACGAAGAAGATGTTACAAAGCTGAAAGAAATTGAAAAAATGCGGCAAATCGGAAGCCTAGATGCGCCTATAGTGGGAGCAGAAGACAGCACACTGTCTGAACTGGTTGCATCCGATCAGGACCTTGAGGGAGATGTGATCGAAAGATTTGACCGGGAACAAGCGTATGCAAGCCTACGGGAGTCAATCGAGAAGCTTCCGGATAACGAACAGGCAGTTATATATATGAGATTTTATAATCGTGACAAAGTGAAAGATATCGCAGAGTCTCTCGGTGTAGCCATGAATACCGTGAAAACTTACGAGCGTAGAGCAATGCGAAGACTATGGCAGCAGGAGAGCCGGCCGTGGCATAAGTATTACACCGATAAGTATCTGAAGCCTGTTACCTTCCGGCATGTTGGTGTGAGAGAGTTTCAGAGTACATGGACGAGCGAAGTGGAAAGAGAGGGGATCAGAAGATATGAAAAATCACGAGGGTTATCATGATCCCACAGCCGGCGAAGCACTCCGCCGGGTCAGACATAAAAAAGGATATGCTCAAAAAAGAGCAAAAGTTGCACCGGTGCATTTAACCTATTTGCTGTATGAGGTGGAGGGCTTTCCTGATACTGAAATGATACTAGGAAAACAAACAAAATGTAGAAAACACGTCAAAAAACAACGGAAACAACCGAAAAAGAATAAAAAAAGTGTAAAAAATCAGTGAATAGTCGATACTTAGCAATCTTTTTATTGATTTATGGAAAACCACTATTTATAATGGTAGGAAGTAGTTGTTTTTTTACAAATAAGGTAAAAGATTTGCTGGAAAATAACCACTATTTAAGTTTTGGAGGAAAAAAATGGAGAATAACAATAAAAACAAAGGCCCGAACAAGAACCGACAGGGTTGGGGAATTATTTTGTTCACTACCTTGTTGGTTACTTTTGTTGTTATGGGCCTATATTCTATGATGCAGGGCGGAAGCGCTTCTGAGATCAGCTATGATAAATTTCTGAAATTAGTTGATAATGGAAAAGTAGAATCTGTTACATTTACCAATTCAAGGATTAATATCGTACTGACAGATGATGCCAGAAAGGAAAAGGCAGAAGGAAAACTTACGGAAGTAAAGGAGAATGAGAAAGCTTCTGCAGACCAGAGTGATAGTTCAGATTCTACTAAGGGAAGCGAAGATCAGGAAAACGCAATGGACAGTCTGCTTGGCCAGATCAGTCAGATGCAGGGAAGTTCTAAGAGCAAGGATCCGGATTATTATACGGGAAATGTATCAGACGACACACTTGTAAAGCGTCTGGATAAGGCAGGTGTAGAGTTTAAAGCTCAGATTCCGGATACGGCAAGTTCACTGATCATGGATATTTTCATCACAGTGATCCTTCCGATCGTACTTCTCGTATTCATGTTTAATTTCCTTATGAAGAAGATGTCTAAGGGTGGCGGCATGATGGGAATCGGCAAGAGCAATGCCAAGATGTATATGGAGAAGCAGACAGGTGTGACATTCTTAGACGTTGCAGGTGAAGATGAAGCGAAGGAGTCTTTGCAGGAAGTTGTTGATTTCCTGCATAATCCTGGAAAATATACAGGCATCGGAGCGAAGCTTCCGAAGGGAGCACTTCTTGTAGGACCTCCGGGAACAGGTAAGACACTTCTTGCGAAAGCAGTTGCAGGAGAGGCGAAGGTTCCGTTCTTCTCCTTGTCAGGATCTGCATTCGTAGAGATGTATGTCGGTGTAGGTGCTTCCCGTGTGCGTGACCTGTTCAAACAGGCACAGCAGATGGCTCCATGTATTGTATTTATCGATGAGATCGATGCAATCGGTAAGAGCCGTGACAGCGCACTTGGCGGTGGCGGTAATGACGAGCGTGAGCAGACATTAAACCAGCTTCTTGCAGAGATGGATGGATTCGATACGAATAAGGGACTACTTGTTCTTGCAGCAACAAACCGTCCGGAGGTACTTGATCCGGCGCTGTTGAGACCGGGACGTTTCGATCGCCGTATCATAGTAGATAAGCCGGATCTGAAAGGTCGTGTCGAGATTCTTAAGGTTCATGCGAAGGATGTTAAGATGGATGAGACAGTCAATCTGGAAGAGATTGCGCTTGCAACTTCAGGAGCAGTTGGATCAGATCTTGCCAATATGATCAATGAGGCTGCAATCACTGCAGTTAAGCATGGCAGACAGGTTGTCAGCCAGAAAGACCTCTTTGAGGCAGTGGAAGTTGTACTTGTAGGTAAAGAGAAGAAAGACCGTATCATGAGTGCAGAAGAGCGAAGAATCGTATCTTATCATGAGGTTGGACATGCGCTTGTCACAGCACTTCAGAAGAATACAGAACCGGTACAGAAGATCACAATCGTTCCTAGAACAATGGGAGCACTCGGTTATGTAATGCAGACACCGGAGGAAGAGAAGTTCTTAAATACGAAGAAAGAACTTGAAGCAATGATCGTTGTTGCACTCGGTGGACGTGCAGCAGAAGAGATTGTATTTGACACTGTTACGACAGGTGCATCGAATGATATCGAGCAGGCAACGAAGATCGCCAGAGCAATGATCACACAGTATGGTATGTCAGAGCGCTTTGGTCTGATGGGACTTGAATCTGTTCAGAGCCGATACTTAGACGGTCGTGCAGTTCGTAACTGTGGAGAAGCGACAGCAGCGGAGATCGATGAAGAGATCATGAAGATGCTCAAAGCTTCCTATGAAGAAGCAAAACGCCTCTTGAGTGCGAACAGCGATGCTCTTGATAAGATTGCAGCCTTCCTGATCGAGAAAGAGACGATCACAGGTAAGGAATTCATGAAGATCTTCCGTGAAGTGAAGGGAATCCCTGAACCGGAAGAAGCAGACGGAGAAAAGAAAGAAGAGCAGGAGTCCGGAAGAATCCTGATGAAGCCGACAGAGACACAAGCAGCAGAGCCAGAAACAGTGAAAGAACCGGAAACAGAAAAAGAGCCGGAAACACAGGCAACAGAAATACAGCCACAAGAAACGGTGGAAGAAGAAAAGTCAGAGTAAGAGCTGATTATCAGTATTAAGAGTTTCGCAGATGAATAGGAAAAGTCATTTGCGAAACTCTTTTTCTTTGATGAAAACATGTTATAATGAAATGAGGCAAAATGTGCCAGGGTATATCAGCTGGGAGATGACTCCCACCTCTATAGGTGGTGAGAAACAAGCTAGTATCAGTGGTGGGAGTCAATCCCCCAGCTGATATAGCCTCCGGCAGGATTGCAGAGGTGCGCAGTAGGAGTATGTCATGCAATTGCATGACGCGCACCTCGCAGCAAGAATGCCGAGGCATTCTTGAATGCAAGGCACAGAAGATGCAAAACATCAATCAAGACAGTAGCAAAAAAACAGGAGACATTGGGATGACAAAAGCAGTATTTTTTGATATAGATGACACCATTTATGATTATATTGGAGCGCATAATAATACGATGCCAGTGATGAAAGAATGGGCATATGAGAACTTAGGCATAGCAAAAGAAGACTTGGAGAAATATGTTGCCGAAGCGAGAGAGAAGGCAGATGACAGAGCCGGAAGAGATTATGCGGTGAACCATAATCGCCTGGTGAGATTTCAGTGTATGCTGGAGACACTTGGAAAGCCAGTTTTCCCATATGCGTATGAGATGTATAATCTGTACTGGGACACATTGATCGATCAGATTATTCCATCTCCTGGAATTGAAGAGTTGATGAAAGAATTGAAACAGCGAGGCATTTATATTGGTATAGGATCCAATATGACTTCAGACGTCCAGTATCGGAAGATATTAAAGCTTGGATTAGGTAAGTATATTGATGGAATTGTGACAAGTGAAGAGGCTGGCGAGGAAAAACCGCATCGAAAACTTTTTGATCTCTGTGTTGAAAAAGCAGGAGTGATGGTGGAAGAAAGTATCTTTATCGGAGACAGCATCGCACATGATGTGACAGGAGCACAGAATATAGGAATGCCGGTGATCTTGTATCGGCCGAAGGAAAATGTGAATGAGATCGAGTGGCTTCAGACAGAGAAGGGAAAATGTCCGGTCATTGCACATTTTTCTCAGTTTTTTGAAGCAGAGAAGATGTTATAAGAAATGAAAAAGATGTAAAAGAAACTTTAATAGGAATAAAAAGGAGACATAAGAAAAAACATGAAACTGGTCGAAAAAGTTCCAAAGGATCTATATAAAATATTTGGAAGTAAATATATGGAATTCTATATGCAGTTTCTGGTAGCGCTTTATGAGGAGAGCAGTCAGTCTTATTCTCTTCTCGGGCTTACGGAACGAGAGTGTCAGATGATCATGAATGAACGACTGGCGAAGATGGCACTGGACTGGAGTGAGGCAAGAGTCGATGAAGAAGGAGAACTGATCACCAGAGCCAACATGGCATCAGTCAGTCTGAAGCATTTTGAAGACTGGGGATGGCTTAGAAGGGATTATGATGAAACGTTGAACAGTTATGTCGTTTCATTTCCAGAATACAGTCAGCTGTTTGTAGAATTATTTCAGAAATTATACAGTGAAAATGACGGTAAGGAACGAGAGAGTGTGCTTACGGTATACAGTCATCTCTATACCTACAGTTTAGACAAAGAGAAGAATAATGAGATTTTAAAAAGTGCGCTTCATACATCAAGAGCACTTCTGCAGATGCTCGCGAACATGCAGGAGGGAATGCGAGGTTATTTCGATGAACTGTCAAAGCAGAGAAGTTTCCGAGGAATCCAGGAAGTACTTGTGAAAGAGATCAATAACAGTGATAGCAAAAAATATGCGATATTGACTACAACAGACAGCTTTTATCGATACAAAGAAGCTGTAAAAGAGTTGATCGAAGAAAATCTGGAAAAGACAGAAGCAAGAAAATACTCATTTGAAACAGAACTCTTAAGCGAAGAGGAAAATACGAGGAAATCTTATCGTCTGCGAAGAATGATCGAGATCTGTGAAGAGGCGACAGATATGCTCTATAAGATTTCGAGAGAGTTTGATGCGATTGAACGCAGATATAATAAGCTGATTGAACAAAAGACAGTATTTGCAAGCCGTGCCGCAGCAAGAATCCGGTACATTATGATGGAAGGTGTAATGGAAGAAGATCAGACAGTCGCACTGATTAATCTGATCAATGAAAGTGGCAAGTCGGAAGAGATTCTAGATAAGTTGTCTTCAAAACTTAGGTTTTCGGAGCCATATAAGATTATGACAGAGAAGAGTCTGTATCAAAGACGTGAAAATCAGAAGGAAAAGTTCACTCCACAGGCGGTAACACCTGAGAAATCACAGGAAGAGAATATGACAGAATTTGTCCTGGAACCACTGTATACGCAGAAAGAGATCAGAGATTTCCGAAAGAAAAATGAACAGAATGGAAAATTCACAGTGACAAAAGATACTGTAAAATCAATAGAAGATTTGGAGAAGTTATTTATGGTATGGCAGCATGCAACAGAATCTGCGGACAGTAAGGCACAGATTGAAGTGGCGCAGGAGATGGAGAATGAGGCTGGTTTCCGATTTTCAAAACTTACGATAGAGGGAGTAGAATCAGATGGTTAATTATATGGAAGAATTGTCAGTGACAGAAGCTGATAACCTGAAGAAAACAATTGCTGCATTATTCAGACAGACATGTATTTTACAGATGAAATATGATCCTGTAACACTTGTCCCAAGAGACAATCTGCATTATGAGATCTGTACAAGACACAGAAAGTTTATTGAAGACTATCTGTCTGTTTTAAGCTGTGAATTAGTGCATGACCCACAGGAACACATTTACCGTTTACATGGAGATGGAATTGCGATAGAAAAGATAAATGCCACCGTTACAAAAGTAATCTTACTGGTTAAATTAATTTACAGAGATAAGATTTTAGGAGAAGGTTTGAAAGCTACAGTGACGAATCTGGCGGAGATTCGTGAATATGGAAAGAATACGAATCTGATTAATTATAAGCTTACGATGGGTGAGTGGAAAGAAGCTTTATATGTGATGAGTAAGCATCAGATCATTGAAGTGCCGGGAGCAATCCAGAATGTTGAGGATGAGACTCCGATTTATATCTACAGCACGATCAATCTATATTGTGGAAGTATGGATATTACTGCGTTGATCAAAGAATATCAGGAAGATCAGTACGCAGAGGAAGAGATTACAGAAGAAGTTTCTGAACAGGAAATCCAGGAAGAAGCAGAGGGAGGTGTGGAAGATGAAAGAGAAACAGTCGAAGAAAATATTTACTAGAATGTTAATGAATAACTGGGGCGGTATCAGTCACAAAGTGATGGAGTTCCATGAGTATGTGAATCTTTTCAGTGGGAAAAGTGGATCTGGTAAGTCTACTGTTATGGATGCGATCCAGGTTGTTTTATATGGAAGTATATCTTCCACATTCTTGAATAAAGCGGCAGATGACGCGAAGAACAGGCGTAGTGTTCTAAGTTATCTTAGAGGAGCGCAGAAAGACGGTTCCTTTAACCGAGAAGACCAGGACTTCTGTTCTCAGATCGTCTTGGAGATTAAGGATACAGGAAAGAATACACATACTTGTATTGGTGTTTCATTTGAGGTTGGAAAGGCAGATACAGACATCAGGAAATATTGTTTCTTCAGTCATTCCGGAAAGATTCCGGAAGATGAATATTTGACAGAAGAAGGTGTTCCGTATACAATCGCGAAACTTAAAAAATTGGTAGAAGCAAGGATAGAATCGGCTGACAACAGAGGTCGCGGAGATGTGAACCGTGTATATCCATCGAAAGAAGCGTATTTGAAAACGGTTTATGATGCAATCTTTGGTTATGTAGAGCCGGGCCGTATGATGACAATGGAGAAAAGCGCGATCGCACTTCGTATGACGAACGGAACGGGACAGTTTATCAAAGATTATATGTTCCCAAAGAGCAAGGAAGACACAGTTGCAACAATCAGTGATCAGCTTGGCGCTTACCGTGAGATCAAGGAACGCGTAGAAGATCTGGAGCAGAGAATTAAAATGCTTGACGAGATCAGTCAGCATAATCTAGCCTTGCAGAAAGCAAGAGCTGATAAGATCTATGTGGAACAGATTTTAAAATATATTGAAATAGAAAATTGTAAAGCACATTTGCAATCGAAAGAGGATGATTTGCAGGATATTCTCAAGAAGATTGAGGAAAAAGAAGAAAAGAGAAAATCTTATTTGGCAGAGAAAGATGCTTATACGAAAGAACAGGTAGAAGTCGAGGCAGAACTCAAAGCCAGCGATTATGGACAGAAAGAGAAGGAGCTAAAGGAGATTGAAAATACGATCCAGCTCCTGGCAACGAATTCAGAACAATGGAGAGATATCGTAAAAGGTCTTTCAGCCTGGGAGGAAGACGATGAAGTCAGTGCTTATGTGAGCAATCAGGCGCTGCATAGAATTGATGATATCCGAGATGGTGTTGTGAGTGAAGATTCGATTGAAAAGCTAAAGCAATATTTAAGTGATGCGCTTGACAATATTAATACAGAATTAGGTGATGTTCGCGAAAGAATTCGTGAGAATCAGAAAGAACTTCAAGAGAAGCGGGAAATGGTAGAAGATCTAAAAAACGACAGAAAACCATATCGTGCAGAATTGAAGCGTGCAAGACAGGAATTGCAGAACATGCTTAGTATTCAGTATGGAAGAACAATTCATGTAAATATTTTTGCAGACTTGTTTGATATCACGGATGAGGAGTGGAAAAATGCAATCGAAGGCCGTATGGGACGCGTGAAGCATAGTCTTGTGACAGCACCGGAGTATACGTTGGATGCAGCGAAAGCATTTCGCAAAATGAAGCAGATGAAAGGCATCGAGGACGTTGAATTAATGGATACGGCAGCAATCGTAAGAGACAATCCGAAGGCTGATGAGAATACATTGTACGAGTGCGTGCGTACAGAAGAATCTTATGTGGATACATGTCTGAAGCGATATCTGGGACGAATTAAGAAATGTGAGACAGTAGAAGAACTTCATGAGACAAGAGACGGTGTCACGAAGGATTGCTATTCCTATAGCAATTACATTTTCAGGCATCTAAGAAGAAATGATTATGAGAAATATGCCTGCATCGGAACGAAAGTCTCAAAGGCGAAACTTCTTGAGTTGGAAGAAGAAGCAGCGAAGCTGAAACAGGAAGTGGAAGAGGACTGCCGCGTTGAGATGGCACTGCGTGCAGCACAGAAATTCGAGTGTCTGAACCAGAGCACAGAACAGATCTTACATCTTTCAAAAGCAGCGGAACAGCTTCAGGATTATTACGAGAAACAGGAAAAATTACGTCTGGAAGTAGAAGAATTGAAACGAGGCGACCGGACCGTCGAGCTGAAGAAGAAAAAGCAGGAATTACTGGAGTTGCTTAAGAAAAATGCAGAGATTCTTGATCGCATTCAAAGTGAAGTAGTACAGTATGCGAAGACACAGGGACAAATCGAGAGTAATATCAAATCATTTTCAGAAAAGATAAACTTCCTGACAGAGGGATTTGTTGTCAACGAACAGCTTCAGAATGAAGTAACAGATGCGTTAAAAGTACAGAGCGAAGCAGCTTATAAGAGAGACAAGACAAAAGAAAAGGATGCTTTGGAAACGTTGGAAGAGGCGGAGAGAGAAGAACTGCAAAGAAGTAGAAATAAGTTCAATAATGCTTATCCGGCCTATGGTTTTACAGGAATAGAACATGAAAATGATGTGTATGACAAAGTGCTGAATCAGTGCAGGAAAGATTTTGAACCGAAGTACAAGGAAGAATTCGATAAGCAGTATAATCTGGTTTACTATACATTGCGTGAAAATGTGATTGCTTCCATTCATGGTGAAATCAAGGCAGCTTACAGACATAAAAAAGAGATTAACCGTCTGCTTGCGAAGATCAAGTTCTCGGACAGCATTTACCAGATAGATATCATACCGGCTCAGAATGAAAATGGACAGTTCTACGAGATGCTTACAGCACCTGAACTAGACAGCAAAGTGTTTGATGACTACGGATTTGAAGGTCAGTTAAGCCTTGGCGAGGATGAGTTCTATCAGAAGTATGAAGAAGATATCAAGCGTCTGACTGAGAAGTTCATGCCTCCGAAGGAGGAAGATGCAAGATCCTTAAGCCAGTATCGTCAGCAGATGGAACAGTATGTGGATTATCGTAATTATCTGACTTTCAGTATGTATGAAAAGGTAGAGGATGAGAATGGGAATGTCCGCAAAAATGCAGTCGATGATATGGCAGGTCGTGACTCCGGAGGAGAGGGACAGAACCCGAAATATGTCGCACTGCTTGCAGGCTTTGCGATGCTCTATATGCAGCAGACAAACCGTGATTCTAAGATCCGTCTGGTGCTTCTTGATGAAGCATTTTCCAAGATGGATAAGGAGCGAAGCGAAGTGTGCCTTCATTATGCGAGAGAGCTGGAGCTTCAGCTGATCGTATGTGTACCGGATGAACGTCTGCAGTCGCTGATACGAAATGTAGACTGTGTATACGGTTTCCGAAGACATCAGAATCAGGTATCCATGATGCACATTGATAAAGGTGATTACCTGGATATGGTTGAGGGAAATAAGGAATAGAATCGCATGCTATAAAAAGAAATGTAAGGTTATGATGAAAATAGAAGAATAGAGGTTTAAAATGAATGATCAATTTATACACGGAGTAATATTCGATTGGGATAGAATTGATAATGACAGCTATTTAAAGAAAATTGAGGCTTTTAAAGGTGTTGAGAAACTCGATTTTAATAAAGCGATAACTTTTTTTGTAGGAGAAAATGGCAGTGGTAAATCGACTTTGTTGGAGGCACTTGCTGTGGCACATGGTTTTAATCCGGAGGGTGGAACAAAGAATTATATTTTTTCTACTCATGATACACATTCAGAACTATGTGATGCAATAAGAATTTCAAAAGGTTATCGTAAAGAAAAGTGGGGATATTTTCTTAGGGCTGAAAGTTTTTATAATGTTGCAACGCAGGAAGAAGAATATGCAGATTCAAAACATCCTTCTGCTAAATATCATGAAAAGTCACATGGAGAAAGTTTTCTTGCATTAGCACAGAATAATTTGCATTCAAATGGCTTGTATCTTTTTGACGAACCAGAAGCTGCATTATCACCCCAAAGACAGCTTACATTGTTAATGCAAATATATCGATTTGCAAAAGAAGGAGCACAGTTTTTTATAGTTACCCATTCGCCTATTCTATTAGGTATACCAGATGCAGACATCTATTGTTTTGACAATGGGCGAATTCATTTATGTGAATATGAAGAAACAGAGAGTTATCAAATAACGGAAATGTTCATAAATAATAGGCAGATGTTGCTTGATAGACTACTCACATATTAGAAAACGTTGAGGTCAATATAGAGTATGATGAGAATCGAAGGATAAAATATGGAATGGAACGAAAAGAATCTGCCGTTGGCAAAATGGCTGATCGATAAGACGAATACAAAGGACTATCGCATAGGAAATCTCTCAGGAATGAAGCACCCAAAGGTGG
>ERZ839489.271-NODE-271-length-59516-cov-123.727838_pt1 | contig 59516 bp, 43 predicted proteins | sample MGYA00519938_ERZ839489 | MGnify/ENA primary metagenome ERZ839489 (study PRJEB31850, sample SAMEA3708846) | human gut metagenome | biome: human gut; feature: human-associated habitat; material: faeces | place: China | collected 2014 ...
GGAACATAGGGCGAATGCCCTTAACCGAAAGGACGTCAGTTCTTTCGGTTGTTGCAGATGCGTAAACTGCGTTCCCAAACACTAACAGATTTTGCATGCTTACTTATTTGTCACAAACAGCATACTCAGTAATGCAATTCCGACCATCTCAACCACTGCTCCGATTCCATTGATCATGCTCATTCTCTTCTTTGGAAATATTTTTCCAAAAAATGCAAAGAGCACTGCTCCCACCCCACTGCCAAGTGTATTTCCGATTAAATCTGTAATATCACTTACGCCAATAGAGAATATCCACTGTACTGTCTCAAATGTCAGGCTCACAAAAAATGATGCTCCGATCCCCAGCCACCATTTTCTTTTACCAAGAAATGCAGTGAAGTAAACTCCTGCCGGAACAAATATCAGTATATTGTATATAACCTCTTTCATATGTGTTATATACGCAACACTTGTTTCGTAATGAAATGGGATTAGATTTAGTTGTCTTAAATGTGGGATTTCTTCTATAGTAAATGCAAACTTAAACAGCACAAGCCATGTCAGTAAGAAGAGATATGCTCCAAATACAATATATGATATCATTTTACTTCTATTATTTTCCCATCGTTTTTCTATTTTCATTTTTTCTCCAATACCTTCCTTGAACTATCCTCTTTTATAAAAGAATAATAGCAGGCTTTTCTTAATCAAAGCCTGCTATTATCCTTAAGTATTCTTGAACTTCTTGTAATCCAGAAGAATGTTGCTACAAAGATAATACCTTTTACAATAGATGTTGATGAAACTGCACACCAGATTCCATTAAGTCCGAGTGCTGTTCTGCAAAGGAGAATTGCCAATGGAATTCTCGCTCCTGTAAATATAATTGAAATCACACTGCACAGATGTGTCTTTCCAAGTCCGGACAATGCCCCAACCGTCATAAGCTCTACGCACATAAATGCTTCACTGAGTCCTACGATTATAAGGTAATCCACTGCGATTTCAATTGCTGTTGCTTCATGGAAAAAAATTCTTGCGATTGGTTTTGGAACAAATACAAATATTGCTGTAATTATCAATCCCCAAATACCAACTGTCCATAAAGATGCTCTGTATCCTTTCTTGACACGATCCATCTTGTTGGCTCCATAGTTCTGTCCAACAAATGCATTCAGCGCCGCAGCGAATCCATCCGCCGTATTCCATGAGAGCGATTCAATCTGACCACCGACTCTCTGTACTGCAACTGCCTCAGCACCAAAGACGGATACCATACGTGCAAGTACCATTGAGATTACACAATAAGCCATTCCCTGAAGTGCTGTCGGAATTCCGATCTTGCAGATTCCACTTACATATTCCATCGGAATTCTTGCAAACAGACGAATTCCTTTTAATACATTATCCTTCTTCTGCACAAAGATTCCGATAACCATCACACTCATTACAATTCCCTGCGCTGTTACAGTCGCAATTGCTGCACCTGCCACACCCAATTCTGGAAGTGGTCCCGGTCCAAGGATCAGTACCGGATCCAGGATCATATTAATTACCAGGCCGATCAGGTTCGCAATAAATGGAGTCTTTGAATCTCCCTGTGCAGTATAAATACCTGTCAACGTAAATGTCAGAAATGAAAATACGATCAAACCACAGGCAATTCTTGTATAAGAAAATGCAGCCGCAATTGCTTCTGCATCATCTAACTGAAAGAAACCGATCAGTTGATGTAAAAACAGCAATACAATTGCCGCATATACCAATCCCATCAATGTAGCTAACTGTACTGCGGTCTGCGCATATTTATTCGCCTCGTCTCTATTTCCTTTTCCGATACATTGCGCTACTTGAACTTGTCCGCCCATTCGAGCCATGGATGCCAGTCCTTGTGACAGCCAGGTGTACATTCCTCCGACACCAACTCCGGCAACTGCCTTCGAACCAAGCAGACCGATCCACGCCATATCCGTAAGATTATATAATGTCCCTAAAAATGACGATGCCATAATCGGTATCGCCAGCTTCGTCAAGGTCTTTAAAATAGGACCCTTTGTTAAATTTCCTTCCATATCTTCCCCACATACCATAATTTTTGCTATCAACTTATTCTACTGTGCATTCAATAGTATCTCTATAGACAGACTACTATATAATGGTATTTTTTGCAATCCTTTCTTGTGATGGCACTTTATGCGCAATGGAATAAATAATCGGTGAAAATGACCGCGTATTTACAACAATCAAGGTAACACTGGATCACAAAATAAGAATAGCAGATCTTTCTTAACATTAATCTGCTATTCTTATGAATACTGTATTAATTCAATCTTTGATATGTTCTGTAGTACCGGTAACCATCTATTTTATACTTCCATCTCTAACCGGATATCTCTCGATGAACTTCCAATCCGAAGTCTCACTCTTTTTTCTTCCGGAACTTCAACCACGATCTCAGCGTTCTTCTTCTCACCTGCAGCCAGAGTGACCTTCTCAAACCCTTTCAGTTGCTGCACCGGCTCATCTTCCAGGCGTTTTACAGGTGCTGCATATACCTGAACAGTTTCTTTTCCATCCAGTTCACCTATATTCTCCACTTCCAGTGTTACTATGCAGCATCCATTCTGCCATCTTACAGACGGATTGCTGTATGCAAAGGTTGTATAAGACAGTCCATGCCCAAAGCAGAACTGCGGTGAAATATGAAAGGTGTCATTATAGCGGTATCCGACAAAGACGCCTTCTGTATAATGCACCGCTTCACCGCCCGGGAATTCTCCAACTGCATGAGCGGAACAATCCGTATGTCTGACATAAAATGTTTCTGGTAGTTTTCCGGATGGATTCACTTTGCCAAACAGAACTTCTGCCAGTGCTCTTCCGCCTTCCATTCCAGAATACCAGTTCCATACGACAGCCTGTGCCTGATTGATCCACTTATGCATTTCTACCGGACTTCCGCCCATCATAACGATGATCGTATTTGGATTTGCTTTTAACACTTCTTTAATAAGAAGATCCTGCTCATACGGAAGCTTCATATCTGCACGGTCATTCCCTTCACTGTCGCAGTCGTGGTTCAAGCCGCCGATCAAAATCACATCCTCATACTGCGCTGCCAGTTCTACTGCCTCTCTTCGCAGACTCTTGCGCTTTGCTTTCAACGCTGCATCTACAGAAGCTATTCCTGTTTTTGTGCTTCCCCCGCCATTTTCCAGACTGGCTTCCTGCCAGTTCACGTCAGATTTCTCGACCTTTCCATCCCGACAATATCCTTTTATAAAGCGTACTTCTGCATTTCCGCCAAGCAATGTCTTAATTCCCATCAGTGGGGTGATCTCATACAAAGCTTTAATCTCCGCACTTCCACCACCATTGGAATGAACACACTCTGCGTTTTCCCCAATCACAAGAAGTTTCTTTGTCTTTTCCGGATGAAGTGGCAGTCTCTGTTTTTCATTTTTCAAAAGAACAACGGATTCTCTTGCGACCTGCAGTGTCTCTCTTCTGTGCTCTTCCGTATTATATGTACCGGATTTCCGTGGACGGTTTTCCTGAGCTCCTTCAATTATATGCATACGCATCATCAACATCAGAATGTGAATGACTTTCTCATCCAGCTGTTCTTCTTTGATCTCGCCTTCCTGGATTGCCTTCTTAAGTGGCTGCGCCAAATAATATTCCTCAAAGTTATCTGTAACTGACATCTCAATATCCAGTGCAGCTTCTGCTGCCATCTTCGTGTCGTGTACTCCGCCCCAGTCGGAAATTACGGTTCCTTCATATCCCCATTCTTTTCTGAGAATATCATCAAGAAGATGTTTATTTGCATAACAATGCGTTCCGTTCAGCTTATTATAAGCGGTCATGATCGTATAAGAATCCGCTTCTTCTACAGCCGCCCGAAAAGCTGGAAGATAGATTTCCCGAAGTGCTTTTTCATCAATCTTCACGTCCACCCAGAGTCGTTCTGTCTCCTGATTATTTGCAGCAAAATGTTTCACGCAGGCAGCCACGTCCCAATTCTGAACGCCTTGAATAAATGGAACGGCAAGTTCTTTCGTCAGATAGGGATCCTCACTGAAATATTCAAAATTCCTTCCACAAAGTGGACTTCTCTTAATATTAATTCCAGGTGCCAGAATGACATCTTTCCCTCTGCCTCTGGCTTCCTCTCCCAGAACAGATCCTGTGCGGGCTGCCAGTAAACGATTCCAAGTTGCCGCCAGTGCACTGTTGCATGGAAGATAAGTCACAAGATCATCTGATAATCCTACCGTCTGCCAGGTCGATGGCTGGAATTCCTGACGGACTCCCATCGGTCCGTCAGACATTTTCAGCGGTGGAATCCCTAGACGGTCAACTCCTTTTGTCTGGAAGAGCTGCGCGCCATGCACCATTCCGATTTTTTCATCCAGTGTTAGTTTCTGCACAAGTTCTTCTGCCTGTGCCCGAAGCTTTTTCATATTCTCTTTCTTCATTCTATGGCACCTTTCGTTTTCTACTTTCTTTTATTTGCAGGCTTTTATTCTGCCAGTTCGCAGTGAAATTCACCGTCACGTTCCAGTGTGATCACGGTATCATTTCCATCTACAACAGATGCTGCACCTCTGACATTGACAGCTTTGCAATTCACAAGACGAACCTTACATCCGGATTCTCCTGTCACTTTACCAGTCACTTCTTCCTTCTGTCCATCTGCAGACTGACCGCGTGTCAGCTGAAGTTTCATTACTTCCTTATGCTCCTGATAGACAACTGCTTCTTTTTCTGCGCCGAGCTGATATACTTTTATCTCTACGTTATCTTTAAACGCATAGTCCGCACGTTCTGCCTGAATTCCTGTTGCGACAACGCTGTTTGCGCGTACCCACATCGGAATTGACAGGTATCCGTGTTTTTCTGTTCTCCAGCATCCCCCTTCTACGGTCTCCCCTGTCAGATAGTTCGTCCATGTACCAGCCGGAAGATAATAAGATGCCTCTCCTTCTTCATTAAAGATTGGAGCCACAAGAATATCATCTCCGAGCATATACTGCTTATCCAGATATTCACAATTCTTATCCCCTTCGAATTCCAGTGCCATACTGCGCATCATCGGGATTCCTGTTTCTGAAGTCTTCACTGCTCCGCTGTACAGGTACGGCATCAGGGAAAGTTTCAGTTTTGTGAAGAACCGCACTACATCAACTGCTTCTTCATCATAGGCCCACGGCACACGGTAAGAAGTACTTCCATGCAAACGACTGTGTGTAGATAACAGACCAAATGCTGCCCATCTCTTATATACATCTGGCGTAGACTGGCTCTCGAAACCGCCAATGTCATGACTCCAGAATCCAAATCCACTGCTTGTCAGAGACAGTCCTCCACGGAGACTCTCCGCCATAGAAACATAGTTTGACCAGCAGTCTCCACCCCAGTGTACCGGGAATTTCTGTCCGCCAGCTGTTGCAGAACGGGCAAATACAACGGCCTCTTCATGACCTTTTTTCTTCTCTAATACATCGAATACTGCTTTGTTATACAAGTAGGTATAATAGTTGTGCATCTTCTCTGCATCTTTTCCGTCATAGTAGACCGCATCTGTCGGAATTCTCTCGCCAAAGTCTGTCTTGAAGCAATCGACGCCCATATCCACAAGTTCTTCCAGTTTCTGCTGATACCATTTTGTCGCCTCCGGATTGGTAAAATCAACAATTGCAATTCCCGGCTGCCACATATCCCACTGCCATACATCTCCATTTGGACGTTTCAGGAAATATCCTTTCTCCATTCCCTCCTGGAATAACACAGACTCCTGTCCGATATACGGATTGATCCATACGCAGATTTTAATTCTCCTTGCCTTGATTCTCTCAAGCATTCCTTTCGGATCTGGAAAGACTCTCTCATCCCATACAAAGTCTGTCCAGTGAAATTCACGCATCCAGCAACAATCGAAATGGAACACACTCAGAGGAATTCCTCTCTCTTCCATTCCATCAATAAAGCTCATGACTGTCTTTTCGTCATAGTCTGTTGTAAATGAAGTGGACAACCATAATCCAAATGTCCACTGTGGTGGAAGTGCAGGTTTTCCAGTAATGTCTGTATACTTTACAAGAACGTCTTTCATTGTCGGTCCATCGATCAGGAAATAATCCAGAGCTTCCCCTTTCACACTGAACGCCGTCTTAGACACCTGTTCTGTAGCGACCTCAAACTCTACCTTTTCCGGATGGTTCACAAACACACCATATCCACGGTTGGACAGATAGAACGGAATATTCTTGTAAGACTGGTCTGTACTTGTGCCCCCGTCTTCGTTCCAGATTTCCACGCTCTGTCCATTCTTCACGAAAGGTGTGAAGCGCTCACCCAGTCCATAAATCAGTTCTCCTACTGAAAGTCCCAGCTGCTGGCACATATAGGCATCATCCCCGCCCTTGTCGTAAGCGAATCCTTTCCAGTCTGATTTCAGATAACCCAAATCTCTCCACTCACTCTTAGTCAGTAAATATCCATCACGCTCATAACGCATAGACCAGTTGTTTTTATCAATGATCAATGCCAGATTTCCGCTTTTTACTGTAATCTTCTCTTCTGTTTCTACAAGTTCAAATGCATCCTCTTTTTCCGGAAGGTTCAATTCAAACTTCGGCGCGCGATCCTGCACACCAAGATGATGGAGTGTCTGCACACGTATAACACCTGCCATCGGAGCCGTTATCTTGATGGTCAGATTGATTCCACCAAGTGTGTCCCCTTTGTGGTTGATTCTGCTTGTCGGTGCACATAATACAACTTCGTTCTCCTTCTTTCTCACCTCATATACCTGCTGTGGAGAGAAGCACTCATATCCTTCTTTAAAAAGCCAGCATCCATTATGGAATTTCATCGTCTGTTTCCTCCTGTCTTTTCTTAAATTTGATTCTTTTTATTCTTTTACTGGTACTCATTATAAAAAATCAAATGTCTAATTTATACCGTATTTTTTCGTTCAAAAATACCGTTACATTTGCACTTTTTCTCTGCTATGCTTTATAATAAAAGATGAATTTTATCCACAGGAGCTGTTTTATGAAAGAGAACCAGAAAGAAAATCACAGACACAGGAACTATTTTTCACGGCATAATGTCGGAACACAGATTCGTACCCTTTATATTGTTGCTATCATCATTCCAATTCTTATCATTGGATCAATTGTTTATATCTTTTCCTATCGGCAGTTATCCGAAAACTACGAGCATCTCACGGCGATGAAAGCCAGACAGGTGCAGTCCGTTCTGATGACAACCACACTGTACATGGAAAATGTCTACGACAAAGTACTGGAAGACGAAGATCTTCAGGCTCTTCTTTCTAGTCCGTATGACAATGCAGAACAGGCGCAGAAAGCCCTGATGGGATACAATGGTTTTACTCAGATTCTTCGAAACACTGCATCCTTAACCTCTTTGCAATTGTATGTAGATCCAGATTTTTTTACTCCGAACACGGAAAATGGCGTGAATTATTTCTGCCCTATTTCAGATTCTGTGAAAAATACAGACTGGTACCGTCAGGCCTGCGGGACACGTGGGAATTTTTGGAAGTCTTCCCTTCGTGTCGGAAAGCATGAAGTTCTCTATTGGGAACTGAACTATTATTGCCACATTCCGATTCCCAAAACCGGATCCTATGCTATTCTAGTACTTACGGTATCGAATGATCATTTGAGCAGTCTGATCCAGAAAGATGAATACAACATCTATATTTCTGTCAACTCAGATCCGGTCTTCTTCAGTTCAGACAGATCTTATTCCGGGAATCCACTTCCGGTTGACCTGGATGATGTCTCAGTTCGTCTGGATTCCGGAACTCGCACGACCAATAAGGAACGGACCATTGCAGCAACAACTGCACTTATCCCGTTCAGCACAGATGACCAGATCAACATTCTTGTCGCAACCAGGGATGCCATGTACTACATCCACCGTCTGGCTTTGATTTTTATCCTGACCTTATTGTTCAGCGTTGGCATTTCCGCACTGATCATTTCTCTTTACTCGAAATATTTCAGTGCAAGAATACAGACTCTGCGTCTTGCCATGCACAAGGTCTCTCACAATGATTATGAGATTGTCCACTCCATGCAGGGAGACGATGAACTGACCGCAACATTCACCGATCTGACTACCATGGTCACAAAGCTGAAAGAGACTGAAGCAAAGATTTATGAAGCGAAGATCAATGAGCAGGAACTTCACAATCAACAGCAACAGATGGAGCTGAAACTGCTCGCCAACCAGATCAATCCGCATTTTCTTTACAATACGCTGGAAACAATCCGCATGAAAGCATTTGCGGAGGGAAACCGGGAAGTGGCAACCGCCATCAAACTGCTCGGTAAATCCATGCGTTATGTACTGAATAACACGAAAACAACAGCTACTACTCTGGATAAAGAGATCGACTATATCCGCACGTATCTCTCCATTCAGAAGATCCGCTTCGGAAGTCGACTTGGCTATACCATTCGTATCGAAGAGGGATTTCAGACGGAGAACTACCAGATTCTCCCGCTTCTGATCCAGCCGATTGTGGAAAATGCGTTCTCACACGGACTACGGGATGCGGAGTATGACGGACATATTATTATTAAAATCTCACGCTTCGAAAATGACACTCTGGTTGCAGATGTTTTCGACAACGGAGTCGGTATGTCTCAGGAACGCCTGGAGGAAGTCATCCGGCATCTGGATATCCCGCAGCCGGAATCTGACCATGGAGTCGGGCTCTACAATATTAACAACCGGGTTCACCTGTTCTATGGAACCGAATATGGACTTGCAATCAAGAGCCGCCCCGGAATGGGAACCCTTGTTACACTCACCATTCCACTGATTAATCTAAGGGAGGAAGAAGAATGAACGTATTAATTGCAGACGATGAAAAGATTGTTTTGGAAGGTCTGAAGTATATCATTGACTGGAATGCGCTCGGATTCTCAATCTGCCAGACTGCTTCCGACGGAGCAGATGCACTGGAAAAAATACTCAGTCTGAAACCAGATCTTGTACTTATGGATATCCGAATGCCAAAAATGACCGGGATTGAGGTTGTACAGGCAGCCGTAGAATACGGATACGAAGGAAAATTTATTATTCTGAGCGGTGTCAGTGATTTTAAGCTGGCGCAGACCGCCATGCGCTACGGGGTTGATTTTTATCTCACCAAGCCGATTGATGAGGACGAACTGGAGAAAGCGGTTTCTACCGTTCATGACCTGATCCAGACAGAAACGAAAAACCAGCATTTCTACAACCAATACCGTGACCGGGCCAAGCAGGGAATCCTGCAAGAAGTTATGCAGAACATCTGCGATTACTCCCGTCTGGACTTTAATGACCTTCACCTGAATGCAAATATTTATCAGGTGATCTCTTATGAAAATTATAACCAGGATTACTTCTATCCGACCTGGAACTTTGCGGACCTGATGCGTGTGACCAATCAGGATAACAACACCTTCGACATCATTGAGCTGGACCGCAGGAAGATTATCCTCCTGAAAGGGGACTTCGCTATTTCGAAGTTCGAGGATCTGCTCCGGCATTATAAGATTGCTCCACAGAAAGGTTCTCCTTTCGACTCTGTCTTTCTCGCTTATGGACAGAAGGTCTCCCGTGTCCGTGACATTCATCTCTCCTTCGAAGATGTCTGCCGCCTCTGTGACCGGCGTTTCTTCTGCGAAGAGAACCAGCACATTATCGGATACGAGACACTTTATCAGGAAGTACCGGAACAACAGATCGGTATGAAGTCTCTCGCATCGGATTATGCAGAAAAATTCTGTAACTATATCCAGTCTTACAATCACACACTGATTACTGAGACACTGAAGGAACTCTCTGACCGGCTGCGTTATTCCAACGTTGATATCACAACGATCAAACATTCTCTGATTGATCTGTATATCCTGGTCAAACAGAAGATCATGCAGCTCTATCCAAATGTGGAGATTCCTTTTTTGGCAAATGCGTCTGCGATCGATCTGCTGGAACGCAAGTATTATCTGTATGAAGTAATCACCTTTCTTGCAGAGCAGTTTGATCTCTGGACTCATTCGGTCGGATATTCTTCCGGTGAAAATGTATTGGATGAAGTGCTCTACTACATCCACCACAATTACCGGGAGAATCTGAAACTGGAAAATATTGCTCCTCTGTTCGGATACAGCAGTTCCTATCTTGGAAAAGTATTTAATAAAAAACTAGGGATCAACTTTAATTCCTATGTCGATCAGGTACGAATTGACGAAGCCAAGCAATTACTGGGGCAGAATCAGCTCAAAGTCTATGAGATTGCCGAGCAGGTCGGCTACAGTAATGTAGACTATTTCCACAAGAAATTCAAAAAATATGTAGGAACCAGCCCGGCAGAATACCGGAAGTCATTTTAAGAAATGTGCGCCGTTAAGCGCATCATAGAAAAAGACGGAGAATTCCTTTTGAGGATTCCTCCGCCTTTTTCTATTTTATCCTTTCAAAAAATCTTAGCATCTCCTGGCTCCAATCGCAGGCCGACTTGGAAAATGCAAGTGCACATCCATGACCTCCACTTGGATAAACATGCATCTCATGCAGGACTCCTGCCCGTTCCAGCGCCTCCCCCATACGCACTGTATTTGACGGTGGCACACAATCATCATCGGCACATGTCCACAGGAATGTCGGCGGATAATTCTCCCTCACAAGATGTTCCACAGACAGTGCTGTCCGCAGTTCTTTTTTTCCTCCTGTCAGAGCCTTAGCGCTTCCCTCATGTGCTTCTTTTTCCAGACTGATCACCGGGTAGCAAAGTGTTATCTTGTCCGGTCTTTCGTAAAACATTGCCTCTGATGCACAGAGATGTCCTCCTGCGCTGCCACCAAGTACCATCACATTTTCCGGATCCAGACCATATTCTTCTGCATGCTCCCTGACATAGCGAATTGCCTTTGCCAGGTCTTCCTGTGGTGCCGGATAGACTCCGTCTCTGCCCACACGATATTTCAGCATGAATGCCACGTAGCCATTTGCTTCCATGAAGTTCATGATCGGAGTTCCTTCTCCGCTGAAGCAGACTTCTTCATATCCGCCGCCCGGACAGATAATGACCGCCGGACGGATTTTCTTTTCTTTCTCCTGCCGTCTGTACTCCGGTGTGATCAGAGCTACTGCATCCTTCCCTCCACGTGCATTTTTCTCCAGTGTCCATTCTGCAAACTGGTTCTTTGAATTCGCGTCTTTTTCCTGATTCCACAGGGAAAGCGCTCTTCTTGTATGGTTCTCTTTCAGATCCAGCACCAGATTCACTGCATCCATCAGTTGGTCTGCAATAATAGAAAAAGGTTCCTCCCACGGTGTTTTTGCAATCTGTTCCACTCTCGCGATCGGAAAGTGGTACGTCTCTTCCGGGTACATTTCAAAAAGATATTCGGAATAGAAAACATGCAGATATTCCCGCATCTGTGGATAAGCCAAAATATCCTTCATGGAATTATATTTTGTAAATCTCATCTTCGTCTCCCCCCAGCAGATGTCCTGCGTATTTCAGCCATTGGCGGGCAATCAGTCCATGTCCCGCCTCGGACGGATGCACTCCGTCCCAGATCCAGTAGTAGGTATCTCTTTTCTCGCAGACCTCGTCAAACATTTCCTGTAACGGCACAAAGACTGCATCAAATTCTTCTGCAAGATTCCGTACTTCTTTCTGATATTCTGTGATGCATTTTCTCCAGGATTCATAATCTGGATCATAAATCGGTCCATTCTTTCCAATAAACGGCTCCATCAAAACAATCTGCACAGCCGGATTTTCCTCTCTTAATTCCCGCAGAAGCATCCGGTAAATCTGTCCGTACGCCGCTCCGGTCGCATGTCTTCCATGCTCTGCCTGCGGTCCGTCATTAACTCCAACTAAAATACTGACTATGTCCGGTTTTAATGCAATCATATCTTCATAAATTCTTCCGTAAAGTTCGATCACACGGTTTCCTGAAATTCCCCGGTTCAGAAATTCGATTTTCTTCTCCGGATATCTGCTCCCGACCAGTGCATCGATTACATAGACATAGCTGTGTCCGATTTGATGGTTCAAATCTCCGCGGTTTTTTTCTTCTTTGTATCTGTTTCCATCAGAAATACTGTCTCCTGTAAATAATATTTTCTTTCCCATTTCTGTCTCCTGTTTGTTTCTGATTTTCTGCTTCTTATTATCGCTTATTGCATTCTGATTCGCACCGTAACCGGAAGGTCTGTCTGTACTCCATCAACCTTCAGATTCAATCCTTCCGTATCCCTTGACCACTGTATTTTCTGCTCCTCGAATCCAAGCAGTTTCACCTCCCTGATCAGACCGTGGAATGCAGATGAATTCTGATCTTTGGACTCTGCAAGGGAGCGGATCTTCACCTTTCCATCTTCCGGAAAATGCATAAGAAATGCATAGATGCTGTCTCCGTTTGCGACAAATCGGATATCTTCTTTTGTATATGGAAGTTCTTCATTATCCGTAAACTGACCTTCCCGGATCTTCGTCGGTCCTTCCGCGTCAACTCTCCACGGTTTACACCCGTAAACCGCCTCCCCGTTTTTCTTAAGCCACGCACCGATCTCGTGAAGAATTTCCTGATCCTTTTCTGGAATGGAGCCATCTCCCTTTGGACCGACATTTAGCAAAAGATTTCCGTTCTTACAGATACATTCAATCAAAGTCTGGATAATCTGTCTGGAAGTCTTATAGTCTAAGGTATCTGTATAACACCATGAGTTCTTTGCGATTGCCGTATCTGTCTGCCAGCAATATGGTTTTGCCTCTGCAAGTGCGCCCCGCTCTACTTCTAGAATTCCACTTCCAAACATCATGGCATCATGCTTGTAGCATACCGCTACCTGTTTTTCCCACTGTGCTGCACGGTTGTAATAATACGCCGTCATCACCTGAAACACCTCACGAAATGCTTCGTGCTGGATCCACCAGTCAAAATATAAAAGTGATGGCTGATATTGATCAATGATTTCACAAGTCCGAAGCAACCAGTCCTCCAGAAATTCTTGTGAAGGATACGGATGACTCTGAAGATCTGCCTCGTGCGGTTCCGGCATAGCCGGCCAGTAGAAATCTCCACGCTTCATCGGCTCTTTTACATCGCTGTCGAACTCTTTTCCATGTCCCATAAACCACCAGTGCTCTGCGCGGTGGGATGAGGTACAGAATACCATTTCTTCTGCTTCTGTCGCTTCTTTCAATTCTCCGAGTATGTCCCTGTGTGGTCCCATCTCCCATGTATTATATTTTGAAATCTTACTGCGGTACATCTGATATCCGTCATGGTGTTCCGCTACCGGAAATACATACTGCGCTCCCGCGTCTTTGAACAGTTTTGCCCATTCTTTTGGATTGAATTTTTCTGCTTTGAACAATGGAATAAAATCTTTATATCCGAATTTGGTATGTTCGCCAAATGTTTTCCGGTGATACTCCCACTCTTCTCTGCCTTTGATATACATATTTCTGGAATACCATTCATTCGCATGTGCTGCCAGACTATACAGCCCCCAATGAATAAAGATTCCGAACTTCGCTTTCTGGTACCACTGCGGCACCTGGAACTGAAACAGTGAATTCCAGTCCGGTGTGTATGGTCCATTCTGCGCGACCCGGTATATCTCTTCCAGATATTCTTTTTCCTGTATTGGTGTCATATCTTCTCTCCTTCGCCAGCTAATCTCAATTCTGCTTTTCCTGAATAATTTTTACATCTTTTGCTTTCAGTACGATCCGGTCGCCTGCACGATATTCTTTCTTCTCCAAAAGTTCTGTTCCGTCTTTTTCCAGTTCCACCTGGATCTCTTCCGCGCCGTGATTCAGCAGGAATAAAAATCCGCCGTTCTCATTCACTCTCTTTGTTGCTTCCAGATTTTTCTGCGGTTCTGCCACCGACATAATTCCCGCTTCCTCACAAAGGTCTTTCAGAAATTCCTCATAGAATTCTCTGTTGGAACGTGTTGCTACATAATATGCCTTTCCTTTCTCCAACGGATTAACTGTCAGAACCGGCATTCTCGCATAAAAATCTGAATCATAGACACTGAGTATCTCTGCACCTTCCGGATGACTCAGATCACAAAGTAATCTTGCCGGATAATTTACGTCGTTATAAGTAAATGAATTCTCTGTACCGGACGGAAGCGCATCTTCCTCTTCTACCCACAGACCAAGAATATCCCGAAGCCTTCCCGGATAACCTCCTGGGATAATGCAATCCGATTCATCTACGTAACCACTGAAGAACGTTGTGACAAAGGTTCCGCCATTTTTTACAAACTGACGGATTTTTTCATCGTATCCTTCCTTTGTCATGTAGAGTACCGGAGCGATGAGCAATTTATAGCCATCCAGATCATCTTCCGGTCCAACCAGATCTACTGCGATATTTCTACTGTGCAGTGCCTCATAATAATTCTGAATTTCATCTTTATATTTCAATTCACAGCTCGGCCCTGCTGAACACTCTACAGCCCACCAATTGTCCCAGTCAAAATATAATGCAACCTTTGCTTCTTCTCTCGCTCCCAGTGTCAGTCCGCCGATCCGGTCAAGTTCTTCACCAAGCGCCCTGACTTCCCTGTACACTCTTGTCTCATTCGTTCCTGCATGATCAATCACTGCTCCATGTAGCTTTTCACACGCTCCTACGGAACGGCGCATCTGGAAGAACATAACAGAGTCTGATCCATGTGCCACTGCCTGATAACTCCACAGACGCATCACTCCCGGACGTTTCAGTGCATTGTATGGAAGCCAGTTTGTCACACTCGGAGTCTGCTCCATCAGAATGAACGGCTGCCCACCTTTAATTCCACGCATCAGTTCATGATTCATGGCGATCATTGCCGGAGAATCCTCATTGGCAGGATAATTATCCCAGGAAATGAAATCCATATATTTTGCCCACATTTTATAATCCAACATCTTAAAGAATCCCATCAGGTTTGTCGTTACCGGGATATCCGGTGTCACACTTTTTACTGCTTCATATTCTTGTTTATAACATTCCAGGATACTCTCTGAATTAAAGCGTTTATAATCCAGTGTAATTCCCTGAAACTGACTTCTGTCATACTCAAAATGCTCACTTCTCAGATCAGGAAGTACGATCTCGTCCCACTCATAGAAAGTATGTCCCCAGAAGCTTGTGTTCCAGGCTTTATTTAATGCATCCAGTGTCTTATATTTTTCTTTCAGCCAGACACGGAATGCTTTTTCGCAGTTTTCGCAGTAACATTCACCACCGTATTCATTGGAAATATGCCACGCTACAATATTGTCATAATCCTTGTACCGCTCTGCCAGTTTCTTTGCAAGACGAACTGAATATTTTCTGTAAGTCGGACTGTTCGGACAGGAATTATGACGTCCTCCAAACTTTCTCTTTCTCCCATCAAATTCTACTCTTAAGATATCCGGATACTTCTTTGCCATCCATGCCGGATGTGCTCCTGTAGAGGTTGCGAGTACAACCTGAAATCCGTTTTCTTTGACAAGCTTCATGATCTTATCCAGTTTTTCAAAGTTATATTCTTCTTCCGAAGGCTGCAGTGCTGCCCAGCTGAACACATTCAAAGTGAGTGTATCAATATGTGCTTCTTTTAGGAGTTTCATATCCTCCTGCCAGATTTCTTCCGGCCATTGTTCCGGGTTATAATCCCCTCCATACATCATTTTCTTTATCTTTAATTGCTGATTCATATCTCATTTCCTCTCTTTACAGAAACTTTGTAACTACGGATCCACTGCCTGTTTCTGTTTTTAAAATAACCCCGGTATCCTCTACCGGGGTTATTGTCTTACTGGTCGTCAGATGAATTTTCTGTTGTATTCTTTCCTTCCGGGTATTTCTCTGCTGACGCTTTTCTTGCTGCTGTCCAGTCTTTTGCATTCTGCTTATCAACTTCCAGGACATCATCATATCCAAGTCCTTTGGCTGTTGTCTGCATGTCTTTTAAGATGCTTGCAAACTCGCTGTCGTTAGAAGCAAAAACCATCTTCCAGGAGTTATCTACAACGGCTGACTTACACTGTCCGCGAACTGTTGTGATATTGGAATCTGCCTCCGGGATAGAGTAACTTGATCCTGGTGCAACTTCAAGCATATTATTATTCTGGACATATTCCATTGTTGAAGAAGCTCCCATATGTTCTGCCCAGTCTTTATCAAGTTCTGTCTGATTATTTTCAATGGTTGTCTCCCATGTCTGCCAGTCATAAGCCTCTCTGGTATCCGGATCAATATCTTCAAGGTTTACAGGCTTAAAGTTCAGTGCTGAAACACCGTCTTTCCAGTTTCCTCCGCCGTACTCTTCCGGTACTTCTACACTGTTGTTCGGAAGTGCTTTTTTACCAAAGTCTGTCAGTTCTGGTTTTCCGTCTGAATTAACTTCGTAAGTAAGTCCTTCAATACCTGCTGCACCGTTTGACTGTCCATTCAGACGGATTCCTTCCGGTGAATACAGCCAGTCAATGAAATCTGCCATTCTCTGTGGATCTTCTGCATTACTTCCGATACAGATTACTCTGGAGGAGTTACCTTCCGGACAACTTCCGTAAGAAAAGATCTTCATATCTTTTACAGGAGCGAACATAAATCCTTTTCCTGCCGCTTTATTCTCTGCTGTGTTATAAAGATTCTGTCCAACCCATGGCCATGGACAATACAGTACTTTTCCGTTCGTATATTTTGCTGACCATGTATCATAATTCTGTGTTGTTGAATCCGGATCTACAAGCCCTCTCTGATTTGCCTCGTAGAAGAATTTCAGTGCCTGGATGTACACAGAATCATCATCAATAATACTCTGTGTAGAAGAACCATCTGCACTTAACAGTTCAAATCCAACTTCATCATATCCATACATACAAGCAATCTGTTTTGCATTATTCAGCATGTTATCATCCCAATCTTTGAACAGGGAGATTGCATAGATATCATTAGATCCTTCTGTCTGTCTTGCCAATGTCTGCATCTGCTCAAGAACATCCAGAAAGTCCTCCAGATTGTTCATCTCCGGATATCCAAGCTGTTTGTAATAGTCCCAGCGGATGTATGGTCCGAATGTTGGCTCCAGTCCTTCACTTGCCTCTGTCGCTGCATCAGAAGATACTGAATTTGGAAATGCATACATTCCATCTTCAGAAAGTCCTGTATTTGTTGCAGTAACCGCATCTCCATAATTCTTCAGGATATCTTTTCCATCCATCAAATCTGTCGCATCCATAACAAGTCCTGCTGATACAACGTCATTAAGCCTTCCGTTGTTTGTATTGATCAGAACAAGATCTCCAAGGTCACCTGCTGCGGAACGTGTCTGGTACAAAGTATCTCCACCACCTGCAACGTTTGGAGCAATGATGTTCAACTCCATATTGAACTTATCTTTTACAACTTTTGCAAACCATCCACTTTGGATTCCCTGGTAGTTTGCGAAATCGTCATAGACATCTACGGTAATAAATTTGTCATAGTTGCCATCTTTGGATCCTGTGTTTTCAGTTTTCTTGCTGCCACAGCCTGCAAGTGTTGACACTACAAGTGCTGTGCAGAGAACTGCACTGATTAATTTCTTTTTCATAATGCTCTCCTTTTTCATTTACTCTCTTGCCATCTGTCTTTTTCCTTTACAGATGTACCTTATTCTCATCAGCCTTTGACTGAACCAATCATAATACCTTTGACAAAGAATCTCTGGAACATTGGATAGATACAGAGAATCGGGAGAACAACGATAACAGATACTGTCATCTGGATCGAAGTTCCTGTCTGCTGCGTTGCAAGCGCTGCCGCACTCATTCCGGCTACTCCGCTGTTTCGCACCATGGCAGCAAGTGAACTTGCCTGATTGATATAAGTATACAGCAAATACTGCAGAGAATACAATTTCTGATCTGTAATATAAATCAATGTATCCTGATAGTTATTCCACTGGTTTACTGCTGCAAAGATTGCTACAGTTGCCAGGATCGGCGTACAGGTCGGAAGAATGATCTTGTAAAAGATTTTGAAGATTCCGGCTCCATCAATCTCAGCCGCCTCCTGAAGTGCCTTTGGAAGAGACTCTACATAAGTCTTGACCAGGATAATATTGAACGGCTGCACGATCGTCGGGATGATATATACCCAGAATGTGTTCGTCAGATGCAGATTCTTCATTGTAATAAACATCGGAATCAAACCTGCATTAAAATACATTGTAATAACTGTAAATCTGTACCACAGTTTTCTCTTCCACATTTTCTCCTGTGTAAACATAAATCCCAGGAATGCTGTGACGATTACTGTAACTCCTGTTCCGATCACAGTTTTTCCTACAGATACAAGTGCTGCTGTTCCAAGCCCGTTCAGCTCAAGCAGGGCTTTATAGTTGGAAAAATGAATTCCCTTTGGCAGGAAGTTGATTGCGCCTGCCGCGCTCAAGTCGTTGGCACTGATTGTATTGATCACCATGTAATAGAAAGGATAGATACAGATCAGTGTAAAAATACCAAACACCAGATAGTTTACAATATTAAACGAAACATCTCCGACTGTCAGCTTCTTTTTCTTTTTCATTGCTAACTGACTCATCTTGTTCTCCTTTCTTATATGATAGATTCTCCACGTGTCTTCTTAGAAACCACATTACACACGGACAATAATACTACACTGATAATACTCTTTAGCATACTGATCGCGGTCGCCAGTGAGTAACTGCTTCCCGTCATACCAATGTTGTATACATACAGATCAAGCACCTGGATATGTGTCTTGTTAAATGAGTTTTGGAATACGAAGTACTGATCTAGTCCATTGTTCAGGAAATTGGATACCGCCATCATCAACATAATAAAGAATGTCGGAAGCAGTGCCGGCAACGTAATGTATCGCATTAACTGGAATCTTCCTGCACCGTCGATCTCTGCTGCCTCATACAGCTCCTGATCAATTCCTGCAATGGATGCCAGATAAATGATTGCTCCCCATCCAAGTCCTTTCCATGTATTCCAAAGAAGCATCCACAAATATGTATGTGCATCGCTGTCAAGGAACTTAATCGGATCTGTGATGATTCCTGCATTTTCCAGCAGGCTGTTCACCATACCTGTTGATGAGAACAATGCAAATGCTACAGCGTATACAAGAACCCAGCTGATGAAGTTCGGCAGTGTTGTAAATGTCTGTACAAATGTCTTGAACTTCTTACATTTGATCTCATTTAAAAAGATTGCAAATCCAAGTGGAAGAATGGATGTCAACAATCCTAATAAACTCATGGCAAATGTATTCTTCATTACCTGGATCAGCTGTGCTACCTGTGTCTTATTTGTAAAGAGCATCTTAAACCACTGAAGTCCTACAAATTCGCAATCCGAAAGACTTCTTGGCGGTTTGTAATCATAAAATGCATAGATCCATCCATGCAGTGGAAAATATGAAAACAAAAATACCAGAATCAGGAATGGCAGGATCCAAAAGAAATAATTATATCCTTTCTTCGCTCCAACCTTCTTTCCAGTGGCACTCTTTATAGCAGTCTTGCCTTTTTTCATTTCTCCCTTACCTCCTATCTCAACTGCTTATCTGTCATTTATCCTACCATTCAAAATTCAATCCGAATACCGCAATAATTCCCACTTCTTTCCCGTTGAAATCCGCTTTTTACTGTCAAATTCGGACGGACTTCTATTTTTTCATGTATTTCACAACTCTTTTTTACCGTAGTTATTTTTTCTTTCTATTTATATAGTGATACCAGGGTTGAAAAGTCTTTCAAATAGAAACATATAAGCTTATTTATAAGGAGGTCTCTTATGGAAACGAAAACAAAGCTGATGAATCCCGTTCTTGATTTTATCAATACACTCTGCAACTATGTTGTACTCAATCTTGTATTTCTGATCACCTGTCTTCCGGTGTTCACGATCGGAACGGCACTTTCTTCTTTATATTATGTAACCTTGAAAGAGGCACGTGGTGAATACGGTTATTTGGCGCGTCCGTATCTGAGTGAATTCCGCAAGAACTTAAAATCCGGCACTGCCGCATTCGGTATTTTATTTCTGATCGGAGCAGTTCTCTTATTTAACCTTGTATTCTGGTATTCCATGGGGACTGTTTTAACTTCGGTACTTTCCGGACTTTTCATTTTGGCACTGGTTGTCTGGCTTTTTGTGTTCACTTACACCTTTCCGTTGATTGCCAGATTCCAGAACAGCACAAAACAGACGTTAAAAAATGCGCTCTGTCTGATGATGACAAATGTAAAATCAACCATTGCTCTTGCGCTTATTTATATTACCGTCATCACACTCTGTGTATTTGCCCGTCCAATGAAGTTGCTGATGGTATTGTTTGGATTCGCATTCATTGCCTACTGTCAGTCCTTCATTTTCAAAAAAATCTTTGAACCTTATGAGAAAGAGCAGGAAGAATAAATGAAAAATCATGAATTTACCTATCAGAATCCTGTCATCCGGGGATTTTGCCCGGATCCCAGTATCTGTTCTGCCAACGAATTCTATTATCTGGTTTGCAGCAGTTTCCAATATTTCCCTGGAATTCCGATTTATGAAAGCAAAGATCTGATCAACTGGGAACTGATCGGCCATGTTCTTACAAGAGATTCGCAGCTTCCTCTCACCCATGCGGGAAATGACGGTGGACTCTATGCACCTACGATCCGTTTTCACAAGGGACGCTTCTATGTTGTTGTCACAAATGTAAATGGATGTGGAAATTTCCTTGTCTGGACAGATGATATTCACGGGGACTGGTCGGAACCTGTTCCGATCGACCGGGACGGAATTGATCCTTCTCTCTGCTTTGAGGAGAACCGCGTATTCTTCATGAGCAATCATGGGGATTCGGATGGCGGTGCCTCTATCCTGCAGTGCGAGATTGACCCTGTCAGTGGGAAGATTCTTACTGAAGTGCGTGCCATCTGGCGTGGATGCGGCGGTCGTTATCTCGAAGGGCCACACCTCTACCGGATCAATGGCTTCTATTATCTTATGGCAGCCGAAGGCGGAACCGAATATGGACATATGGAAGTGATTGCCCGTTCCAACAGTCCATATGGTCCTTTTGAGACGCCTCCGACTGATTCACCGGATGCGAATCCATTCCTTACGAACCGGAATCTTGGCGGTTATCCACTCCAGGGAACCGGACATGCAGATCTGGTTCAGGATCTAGACGGAAACTGGTGGGCTGTTCTTCTGGCTTTTCGCCAGATTGGTCAATACCTCGCCTTCCATCACTTAGGACGGGAAGTCTGCCTCGTTCCGGTTCATTTTACAGAAGATGGCTGGCTGCGTGCCGGAACGGATGGAACCGTCCGGCTGACAATGACCGGACCGCTTTCCTCTGAGCCAATCAAGCAGGAAATGATGAAGCGACTGACTTTTTCCAACACTTCTCCCGGAATGGAATGGGTCTATCTTCGGAATCCTTTTTCAGAAAATTATCGTTTTCTTCCGGGAGATTCATTACAGCTTCGAGGAACTTCTGTCTCACTGGATAATCCTGACCTGTCACCGACCTTCCTTGGTCTGCGGCAATCTGAATTCACAGGACAGCTACAGGTTCATCTGCACAGTACAACGGGCGAAGCGGGTATTAGTATTTATCAGAACGAGACCCATCACTACGAACTGGCGCTCCTCCAGAAAGATGGAAAAAGCTGGCTGATCAAGCGAAGAACCATCGGAGACATGCAATATATCCAGAAGAAATGTATTCTTCCGGACCAGACTTTTGATCTTATGCTCTCCATCCGGATGGATTCTGAAAATTATTATTTTCAGGCGGAAATTTCATCTTCTGCTTACGGTGCCGAAACCGACTACGATTTTGGAAGTGCAGAAAGCCGTTATCTGTCCTCAGAAGTTGCCGGCGGATTCACTGGTGTCATGCTGGGACTCTATGCTGTAAACACAAAAGAACAGTTCGCCACATTTTCTAACTTCTCTTATGAGATGGAATACAAAGAATAAATCAAGTAGAAAGGATATGAGAACTTATGAAATTCGGACATTTTGATGACCAGACAAAAGAATATGTCATTACATCCCCGGAAACACCGCTTCCGTGGATCAACTACCTTGGAAATGAAAGTTTCTTTTCCCTGATTTCCAATACCTGCGGAGGATACAGCTTCTATAAAGATGCCAAGCTGCTCCGTCTGACACGTTACCGCTACAACAACGTTCCTGCAGATACCGATGGACGTTACTACTTCATCCGTCACAACGAAACTGTATGGACTCCTGGCTGGCAGCCGGTCAAAACAGAATTAGACTCTTACGAATGTCGTCACGGACTTGGATACAGCCGTTTTGTCTCCTCTAAAAATGGAATCCATGCAGATCTGACTGCCTTTGTTCCACTTCACGAGACTTGCGAGGTAAACCGTCTCGTACTTACCAATAATAATGAAACAGAAGAATCTCTGGACCTGACTTCCTATGTAGAATTCTGCTTTTGGAATGCCATTGACGATTCTACAAACTTCCAGCGTAATTTGAGTCTTGGTGAAGTCGAAGTGTGTGGTTCTGAACTGTACCACAAGACAGAATACCGTGAAAGACGAAATCATTTCGCTTATTATACTGTAAATGCACCAATTGATGGATTCGATACCAGCAGAGATGATTTTCTCGGTGTCTATGGTTCCATTGAACATCCAAAGAGCGTCTTTGAAGGCATCTCACACAATTCCTTCGCAAGTGGTGGTGCTGTGATCGGATCTCATCACTTGAAGATCACTCTTGCTCCGGGAGAATCCAGAAGTCTGATTTTCCTGCTCGGATACAATGAAAATCCTACTGAAGATAAATGGGAAGCTCCGGGAATCATTAAAAAGGATCAGGCACGTGCCGCAATCGCCCGTTTCTCCACAGACACACAGGTGGATCTTGCCCTGAACAACCTGAAAAACTACTGGAATGACCTGCTCTCCACTTATGTTCTGGAAAGCAGCGATGAGAAACTCAACCGCATGGTCAACATTTGGAACCAGTACCAGTGCATGGTTACTTTCAATATGTCCCGTTCAGCTTCCTATTTTGAATCCGGAACCGGACGAGGCATGGGATTCCGTGATTCCTGTCAGGATCTGTTAGGATTTGTTCATTTGATACCGGATCGTGCAAGACAGAGAATCCTTGATATCGCAGCGACACAGTTTGAAGACGGAAGCGCTTACCACCAGTATCAGCCACTGACAAAGAAAGGAAACTCTGACATCGGAAGCGGATTCAATGATGATCCTCTCTGGCTAATCGCTGGAACAGCAGCTTATATCAAAGAGACCGGGGATCTCTCCATCCTGGAGGAACAGGTTGACTTTAACAATGATCCGTCTCTTGCCCGTCCTCTGATGGAACATCTGAAACGTTCCTTTGACTATACGCTGACACACCTTGGACCACACGGGCTTCCACTAATCGGACGCGCTGACTGGAATGACTGCCTGAACCTGAACTGTTTCTCCAAAGAACCAGGAGAATCCTTCCAGACTTTCGGACCTTCCGAAGGACCTATTGCCGAATCTGTATTTATTGCCGGAATGTTTGTAAAATATGGAAGAGAATACGCACAGATCAACGAACTGCTCGGCGATACCAACGAAGCAGAACGTGCCATGCAGGCTGTTGGTCAGATGTATGATACCATTCTTGACGCAGGATGGGATGGAGAATGGTTCCTTCGTGCTTATGATGCATTCGGAGAAAAAGTCGGATCCAAAGAATGCGAAGAAGGACAGATCTATATTGAGCCACAGGGATTCTGCGTGCTTGCCGATATCGGTGTCAATGACGGACAGGCAGAAAAAGCACTGCAGTCTGTGAAAGAACGCCTGGATACGAAATACGGAATTGTTCTTCAGCAGCCGGCCTACACAACTTACCACCTCAATCTTGGTGAGATTTCTTCTTATCCACCGGGATACAAAGAAAATGCCGGTATCTTCTGTCACAACAATCCATGGGTATCCATTGCCGAGACAAGAATCGAACACGGAGACCGTGCCTTTGAGATTTACAGAAGAACCTGCCCTGCTTACATTGAGGAAATCAGTGAGATTCACCGCACAGAGCCTTATGTCTATTCCCAAATGATTGCTGGAAAAGATGCTCCGAAACACGGTGAGGCTAAAAACAGCTGGCTGACCGGAACAGCCGCCTGGACTTTTGTCAACGTCTCCCAGTATATCCTCGGTATCCGTCCGACCTTTTACGGACTGGAAATCGATCCATGTATCCCTTCGAATCTGGATGGATTTACTGTCACACGTGTCTACCGGGGCGCAACCTATGAGATTCATGTGACAAATCCTGCGCATGTGGAAAAAGGAATCGCCTCTGTGAAGGTAAACGGGAAAGAGATTCCGGTTGCAGAGCTTTGTCCAAAGCGTACCGCTCACGAAGCCGTTGGCGGTATCTGTATCCGTCCGGAGGAAGGCATTGCTTTCTATCGGGTTGATTTAATCCTCGGATAAATATTACCTGAAATAATGCAAATTTAGAGTAATCTTTTCATAGATAAACGAAGAGTGGAGAATTCTTTGACTGAGAATTCTCCACTCTTTCCTCTGTTGAAATCGTTTGAAATCTATTAAGCCTTTTGAGATGATACGATTTACTCGATTGCTTCTGTCTCGATTACGAATTTCACGCTTCCTTCCATTCCGCTGTCTTTTCCACTGAATGTTGTATAAGTACAATCATCTGATGTAAGTGCATCGAAACGGTCAAGTACATCACCGAGTTCGTCTTCTACTGTGCTCTTTAATTTACTTGTTCCTTCACGGTCGAACTTCTCCATACCGTCTGCGAGTTCTCTTGCTCCTGACTTAAGAGTTGCTGCACCTTCACGAAGGGCTGCGCTGTTCAGTGAAAGTTTTGCTGCTCCGGATGACATCTGGCTTCCCAGTGTATTTAGTCCGCTTGCCAGCTGGTTTGTTCCGCTCTGAAGTGTCTGAACTCCTGCTACCAGTGTTGAACTGTTAGCTTTCAGTTTGTTGGCTCCTGCTAAAAGTGCGTCATTATTTGCACTCAACTGTGAGAATCCACCGTTCAGTTCAAGAATACCCGTAACTGCTGCCGGGAACTGTGCCTGTACAGATTTGTTTAACTCACCTAGGTTAGATGAAAATGTTCCGATTGCTATATTTAATCCCTGCATTCCTGCATCCAGCTGATCTACAGATTCTGATAACTGTCCGATTGCTTCCGCCGGAAGTTTATCCTTCATACTTGTGATTGTCTGAAGTTTCTCCTGCATTGCCGGAAGCTGAGCTTTCAGTGTCTGTGCTGTCTGCTGAAATGTTTTCATTGACACACCGATTGCTCCCATCTCCTGCTGGATCGCTGTTGTATCAATTGTTGGAATTGTCACACTAACTTCGCTTGCCTTCTCGAGTCCGCTCAATCCGTCTGCCGCGCTCTTTGCTGCATTTAATTTATCAATTGCTGCCTGAAGATCCGCTTTTGCAGTCTCGTCTGTTGTCTGATCTTTCTTCGCCTGTAATTCACTGACTGCAGAATCAATTGTTGCTTTGCTGTTTGCTGCTGCATTTTTTGCTGTATCAACCTTATCATTATAATCTCTGATCTTTGCATTCAGATCATCTACTGCACTCTGACAAGTTGTGTCCAAAGTAGCAAGCTGCTGGTTAATCATTCCAAGCTGCTGACTCAGACTTGTGAGGTTAGCCGCAATATTCTGAACCGGTGTTGCAATTCCATCATTCAGCGCTGTTCCAAGCTGCTCTGTCTGATTGATCATTTCAGTTCCTGTCGCCAACATATTTCCTACCTGACCCAAAAGTGCCTGAACCTCTTTGCTTCCAAGTGCTGCTTTCAGCTGTGCTGTTCCCGCTGCCAGCTGGCCGGCTGCTACCTGAATATCTTCTGTCGCTGCTCCTTCTCCGTCAATCGCTGCATTCAGCTGACTGATCGCTCCCTGTACTGTTTTCAGTCCGCTGCTGAGCTGGCTCAGTTTCGCGGCACCTGCTGCCAGCTGCTGTTCACCGCCAATATAAGCTGTAACTCCGTCAGCCAGTGCATTTGTTCCGTCTGTATAATCCTGCACGCCTTTGACAACTTTATTGACACCATTCACATACTCTGTCACGCTTCCGTTCAGTTCTCCATTGCTTCCAAGGTACTTCTGAATTGCATCATTCAAAGTATCCGCACCTTCTGTATAGCTGTTGACACCGTCTGCAAGTGTTCCGGCTCCGTCTGCAAGTGTGTCAGACCCACTTACTAACTGAAGTGCTGCATCTTCCAGTTCATCTAAGGAACTCTTCAGCGAATCAACATCTACGATATTATCAAAATCAATGTCATCAAGAAGATCGGTAAGTGCCACTGTAAATGTAGAAGACATTGTGAAATCTGTCACATCAGCTTCCACGCAGAGACTTTCCGGGATTGTCAGATCTTCTGTTTTGCTTTCGTCCAGATTCAAACTTTCTTTCATGCCAGGCATTCCGAATCCGACTACGATATTCTTGCTTCCATCAGAAATAACTTTTCCGTTATCAATCGTAACATTGCTAAATGTTTCATTCGGAAGGATCATTCCCGTCATCATGACAAATGGTGTGTAAACTTCTTCTTGTTTTCCATCTACGCTGACTGTTTTCTTCTCTTTATTTGTATAATCCACCTGAATCTTCAGATGTCCGCTTTTTCCTTTCAGATCTGCCGGTTTGATTTCTTTTCCGTCCAGATAGTAAGTAAGCTTTACAGAAACCGGAAGATCCTGATCTGTTGTTCCCTGATAATAAATATCTTCACCGTCTGTATTCCATGTCAATGTATCTCCGGATGCTTTGAATGTTTCATCACCTTTTACATTCTTAATATCTTTCAGAGTACTTGCATCTGTCAGACTTCCTGATACACTGCCTGAATTCTTCAGCCAGTTAGATACTGTTACTTCATCAATTGTTCCTGTTGCGTCTGCATTTACATAAACTGTCTCTTCCTTATAAACTGCATCTGCGTCAGAACTTGTTCCTGCAGCAAAGACCGGCACAGCGCCCATCATTACTGACATTCCAACGGCAAGAGAAGTTGTGAGTCCACGTTTAATTTTTCTGTTTTTGTTCATGATTCTTACATCCTTTCTACTTTTTTCCACCGAGGAATCCGATGGACGTCTTACATATTACTTTGTCAAATATCATAAACATCGCCGGCAATATCAGGATTACAACAACCATACTGATAATCGCGCCTCGCGCAAGCAAAGTGCAAATAGAACCGATCATTTCAACCTGTGAGTAGCAGGCTACTCCAAATGTTGCCGCGAAGAAACTTAATCCACTGCTGATAATTGACGGCATACTGGTTTTATGAGCAATACTGATTGCTTCCATCTTATCTCGTCCACGCTGACGCTCTTTCTGATAGCGGGTCGTCATTAGAATTGCATAATCTACAGTTGCTCCCAACTGAATTGCTCCAATTACTATACTTGCAACAAATGGAAGGCTTATTCCCTGATAAAACGGGATTGCCATATTAACCATAATTGCAAATTCAATAACTGCCACCAATATGATTGGCAGTGATATTGATTTGAAGATAATCATAATAATGATAAATATCGCTGCAATTGAAAGTGCATTTACATTTACCAGATCCACATTGGTTACATCCTCCAAGTCTTTCATCAAAGGAGCTTCTCCAATTACCATCGCATTTTTATCATAAGATTTTACAATCTTATCGATCGATGCAATCTGTGTATTGACTTCCTCTGTTGCTGATTCATATTCCGAGCATACAAATGCAAGCTCGTAATCATCGCTTTGCAGCATTTCTTTGATATCATTTGGTATCATAGAGTCCGGCACCGCCGGTCCAATCAGCGAATTCATACTGATTGTCCACTTGACCCCCTTCACAGAATCAATCTCATCGAACATTTTCGACTTCTGTTTTGCATCCATACTTCTATCTAACATAACCATATGAATATTACTCATATCGAAGTCTTTCTTAAGTTCTGCATTCGCCACATTACTGTCCAGTGTGGACGGGAGTGAATCTGCAATGTTGTAGTAAATCTTTGTGTGATTATTTCCATAAATAGCCGGGAATAAAAGTACCAGGAAAACAACGATCCATACTTTATAGTGCTTTGTAATAAAAGCTGATGGCTTATCCATGTTGCTGAGCAACAGTTTATGTTTTGTCTTCTCAATTGGTTTATCAAATACAAGAACCAAAGAAGGTAAAACTGTTACGCAACAGATCACACCGATCAATACGCCTTTTGCCATAACGATACCAAGATCTCGGCCAAGTGCAAATGTCATAACACACAACGCTACGAATCCGGCTACTGTCGTAACAGAGCTTCCTGCCACAGACTTAAATGTATTGGAAATCGCATGTCCCATGGCACGTTCTTTCTCTCCCGGAAAACGCTTCTTGTTTTCCTCGTAGCTGTTCAAGAGGAAAATGGAATAATCCATTGTCACACCCAGCTGTAGTACCGCAGTCAATGCCTTTGTGATATACGAAGTCTCTCCAAGGAAAATGTTGCTTCCAAGATTGTAGAGAATCGCAAGTCCAATACTGATCAGAAATAAAATCGGTACTACGAAAGATCCGCTTGTCAGTTCAAGTACGACCAGACTTAAAAGTGCTGCAATCACCACATAAACCGGAAGTTCTTTGAGTGCCAGATTCTTAATATCTGTAACAACTCCTGTCATACCGCTGATAAAGCACTGATCATTTGCCAGCTTCCTCATCTGTCCGACAGCATCCATAGCTTCATCAGAAGATGTTGTATTATCAAACAATACAAGCATCATCGTGGCATCGCCTTTAAAAAACGCCTCCTTTAAATCCTTTGGGATCATCTCCACCGGAAGACTGATATCAGCTACATCGTCATACCAGAGTACATCTTTTACATGCGGTACTTCACTGAACTGATCTTCAAGCTTCTGAACATCCTTCATGTCCATGTTCTCTACCACGACCATGGAGAAAGCGCCCATTCCATACTCATCCACCAGAATATCCTGACCCTTTACTGTCTCCAGATGCTCCGGCAGATAACTGAGCAAATCATAGTTTACACGTGTCTTTACCATCCCGATGACCGACGGGATAATCAGAAGAAATCCGATGATCAACATCAGAACTCTGTGTTTGGCAATCCATTTGCCAACTTTAACCATTTGTATCATCTCCTATATTGTCTCACTACTCAAGTCTCTTATAGTATAGCGCAAAGTGACCATTAGTCAATATTTTTTTGTTAAAAAATGAAAAATGGTCATTTTTATTGACTTTTGGGAATTTTGTGCCATACTAGTAAAAAGACAATAGGAATTTTTCACAGAATGTATTTTTATGAAAACCTCTTATTGGCAAAGTTTGTATTATATATTACAATCACTAAAGACACACAAAGGAGGTCATTGAGATTATGGGAAAAGTAGATGATAATAAAAAGCTGAAAATGAATACTCTGCTCCAGACTGCATTTGACCTGTTCACCGGAAAAGGCTTTGCCAAAACAACTGTATCCGACATCGTGAATCAGGCCGGTCTGGCAAAGGGGACATTCTATCTTTATTTCAAAGACAAGTATGATTTAAGAGATAAATTGATCGCATACAAAGCCTGTCAGCTTTTTGATGATGCACACAAGCAGCTTGAAGGGACTGAGATTAATTCTTTAGAAGAAGAGATTCTTTTTTTAACAGACTATATTATTGACCGTTTCCAGAAACAGCAGTCCTTGTTAAAATTTTTGTCAAAGAATCTCTCCTGGGGAGTTTTCCAGGATGCTGTCGGAACAGGTTCTGTAGTGTCCAGGCAATTTTATGATCACTACAGAAATTCACTTGTAAAATATAATGTAAACTGTGAGAATCCGGATCTCTTACTTTTTACACTAATTGAATTGATCAGTTCAACAAGTTACAACTGTATCCTTCATGAGAAACCTGTTTCTATGGAAGAGTACAAACCTTATCTTCATAAATCACTCAAGAAGGTCTATGAAGTGTTTGTAAGCGTTCAGGATTAAGTTTATTTTATTTTATTTATTTTTCTTTTAATGTTTGAACATAATTTTGACACATTTTCTGTCTATACTAAGACTCAGATAGTTGATAAACAACTATCTCCCCCCTCATAAAGTAATGGCATCCCGGTGTGCCGGGATGTCGACTTTACTCTCATTCCTTTAGATAATAAAAAGAAGACCCGATTGCCAATCTGCTGAAGCAGTGAGGTGCTCGGGTCTTACTTTTTGTGTTTTCATATGATGTCGTGCAGGATTGTTTTATATATAACACCACCTATATTCTGGCATCATCTAAGTTATCACTGCAACGCGAAAGCCCGCTAACCTTTCGGCTAACGGGCTTCGTTGTGTTTATAGTTATCTAAAGGAATGAGAGTAAAGTGTTGACACTTTCCTGTGTCACAACTTTATGAGGGGGGAAGATAATTGATTTTCTCTTATCAACTATCTTGATATTAGTATATCCGGAAAATGTGTCAAAAGTATGAGTGCTTTCTTAAAGAATACGAAAAAATATAAACAGATTATGAAAAAATATAAACTAATAATTTATTTTTCTACGTTCTTCCATCCACTCGAGAAGATCTTCATATACCTGCTCCCGATCTGTCTCGTTAAGCAGTTCATGACGATCACCGGCATACAGTCTTAGACTGATGTCCTGGATTCCGGCCGCTTTGTATTTCTCATAAACCTTCCTTACGCCTTTTCCGAATCCTCCAACCGGATCTTCGGCACCGGCTGCGAAAAGGACTGGAAGCTGCTTCGGAATCATATAGATACTTTCTTTTTTCTCCATTATAAGCATCCCGGTAAACATGCTATAATACGCGTTCACTGTAAAGACAAAGGAGCACAGTGGATCTGAAATATATTTTTCCAGATGTTCTTCATCACTGGTTACCCAGTCCGCGCGTGTCTTTGGATTCTTGAATTTCCTATTATAGGCACCGACTGCCATTCTATCCACCAGTTTACTTTTATAATGCCAGCCACGGAACATCGCCAGTGTCCTACACAATCTTCTTCCAAACTGAAGTGTCGCTCTCTGCTGATCTGCTACAACTCCGATAAACATTGCTCCCGCCAGCCCATTTCCATACATCTGTACATACTGGCGCAAAAGACTTGAGCCCATGCTATGTCCTAACATAAAGTAAGGTACATCCGGATATTTCTTCATCGTCCGCTGACGAAGTGTATGCATATCTCCGATCACGCATGCATTTCCATATTTTTCGTTAAAAAATCCATACTCCGACTTGCTCTGCACAGATTTTCCATGTCCTAAATGATCGTTTCCAACGACATAATATCCATGACTACACATGAATTCTGCAAATTCATCGTATCTCTTAATATATTCCACCATTCCATGGCTTAACTGCAGGACAGCTTTCACTTCTCCTTCCGGTTTCCACTCAATCGTGTGGATCTCCGTATTGCCATCCTTTGAAGGGAAATAAAACTCATCTCTCATCGTTCATTCACTACCTGTCATCTAATTTGATATAATCACGATATGGTGCAAGTGGCTTATAAGCCGGACGTATGATCTTATCTACATTCTTCAGCTCTTCCAGTCTGTGTGCACTCCATCCAACGATACGTGCTGCCGCAAAAATTGGAGTATATAATGCCGGTGGAAGATCAAGCATGCTATAAACAAGTCCACTGTAGAAATCTACGTTCGCATTAACACCTTTATACATCTTACGTCTCTCGCTAATGATCTCCGGTGCCATCTTCTCTACTTTCTCATACAGTGCATATTCTGCCTCGTGGCCCTTTTCATATGCAAGCTGCTTTACAAACTTCTTGAAGATCTCCGCTCTTGGGTCGGATACAGAATAAATCGCATGTCCCATTCCATAGATCAGACCTCTCTTATCAAACGCTCTCTTCTCCAGCAGTGCCTCAAGGTAAGCTCTGATCTGATCATCATCCTGCCAGTCTGTCAGCTGCGTCTTCATATCTTCAAACATCTGTGTTACTTTCACGTTCGCACCACCATGTTTTGGCCCTTTCAATGACGCCATAGCTGCTGCAATTGTAGAATAAGTATCTGTTCCTGAAGATGTAACAACATGCGTTGTAAATGTTGAGTTGTTACCACCGCCGTGATCCATATGAAGAACAAGAGCCATATCAAGGATCTTCGCCTCAAGTTCTGTATACTGACGATCTTCTCTGAGCATCATCAGAATATTCTCTGCCATAGACAGTTCTTTCTTCGGTGCATAAATATACAGGTCTTCACCCATTCTATAATTGTAAGCAAGGTAGCTGTAAACCATAAGCATTGGGAACTGGCTGATCAGGTTCAGACTCTGACGCAGTACATTCGGAATGCTTGTATCATCCGCTTTGTCATCGTAAGAATAAAGCTGAAGAATACTTCTTGTAATACTGTTCATCATATCACGGCTCGGAGCCTTCATGATCACGTCACGTACAAAATTCGGTGGAAGCATCCGGCGGTCAGCTATCATATCCTTAAAATTCTCAAGTTCCTTCTGATTCGGAAGCTCTCCAAAAAGAAGCAGATATGCAATCTCCTCAAATCCAAAATGTTTCGCCTCAAGGAATCCGCTTACAAGATCTTTAATATTGTAACCTCTGTAATAAAGATTACCTGCACACGGTACGGATACACCGTCTACAATCTTTGTTGCACACACATCGGATATATTCGTCAATCCGGCAAGTACACCTTTACCGTTCAGATCTCGAAGTCCTCTTTTCACCTCGTATTTGGTATAGAGTTCTTTGTCAATTGCATTGTTCGTTTCACATTTCAGAGCAAGTTCTTCAATCTCCGGAGTGATGTCAAAAAATATGCTGTTAATATATTTGGCCATGGGCTCTTCCTCCTTCTCTTGTTTCTTCTAATGTCTTTTATCTTTTAATTATACTAGATATCCGTCTATGAAACAATTAACTGAATATTAAATCTTTATGAATCAAAAAAGTGAAGAAGAATAAAGTTGCTGTCTACTACATTTTTGTAAACAGCAACTTTGTAAATTCCCTTACTATTCTTTTATCTGCAATCATAAAGAAAATCTGCCAGCTTTGCAAATTCTTCCAGCGTAAGGGCCTCCCCTCGAATAGATGCACCTCTTCCGAGTGCTTCAATCGCTGCCTCGATTTCTTCCTTCGTGTAGTCAAGTTCTGCCGAATTCTTCAGTCCATTTGCCAAAGTCTTTCTTCTCTGGTTAAAGGAGGCACGGATAATACGGAACATAAGCTTTTCATCCTTCACCTTTACCGGTGGTTCTTCATAACGTTCCAGACGGATTACCGCAGATCCAACCTTCGGACGAGGCATAAAGCAGTTCGGTGGTACATTTGCAACAATATATGGTTTCGCATAATATTGCACAGCAAGAGACAGTGCACCATAGTCCTTCGTTCCCGGTCCCACCTGCATACGGTCTGCGACTTCTTTCTGAACCATAACTGTAATACTCTTGATCGGAACATGATTCTCAAAAAGTCCCATGATGATTGGTGTTGTAATGTAATATGGCAGGTTGGCCACAACCTTGATCGGCTTTCCTCCATTTTCCTCTTCTGCAAGCTTTGCAATATCTACTTTCAGGACGTCATTGTTAATAACACGGGCATTGTCATAATCTGAAAGCGTATCTTCCAGAATCGGAATCAATGCCTTGTCAATCTCAACTGCAACAACTTTTCTCGCTGCACATGCCAGATACTGTGTCATTGTTCCGATTCCCGGTCCGATTTCCAGCACAAAATCATCTTTTGTAATCTCTGCTGCCGCAATAATTTTGTCCAGTACATGTGTATCGATCAGAAAGTTCTGACCGAACTTTTTTTGGAATACGAAATTATATTTCTGTAATACTTCTATCGTATTCTGTGGATTTCCAAGTGTTGGTTCTTTCATCTCATCTCTCCATTTCTTATAATTGATATAACTCCCTTGCATTCTTCTCTGTCTGTTCGATCACCTGCTCCGCAGAAATGCCTTTTAACTCTGCGATTGCTTCTACAACATATGGCAGGTACAAGGACGAATTTCTCTTCCCTCTGAACGGTGTCGGTGCCAGATACGGACAGTCTGTCTCAAGAACAATTGACTCCAGTGGAATTTCTTCTACAATCTCTTTTAACTTCTTTGAGTTCTTGAATGTCACAACACCGCCGACTCCGATGTAATATCCCATCTTTACATATTCTCGCGCCATCTCAAGGCTGTAAGAATAACAGTGTATCACACCTTTGAGTCCTTTTCCATGTTCTTTCATAATTTCCATCGTATCAGCTGCCGCCTCACGGCTATGGATCATCACAGGTTTGTTCATCTCCCGCGCAAGATCTAGCTGTCTGATGAACCAATGTTTCTGCAGATCATGCCCTTCTTTATCCCAATAATAATCAAGTCCGATCTCGCCAACCGCAACGATCTTTTCTTTCTTTAATAATTCTCTCATTCGAGCAAAATTCTCTTCATTCAGTGCACCGACTTCGTCCGGATGTACACCTACTGATCCATATATAAATGAATACTTCTCTGCGAGTTCTACTATCTTATCCCAGGACTCTACTGTCGCCGCTGCATCCACAATTGTTCCAACGCCGCCTGCTGCCATACTGCTTAGTAGATCATCTCTGTCTGTGTCAAACTGCTCATCATCATAATGCGCATGTGTATCAAATATCATTTTATTTACCGCCTGTTTTCAATATTTCTAATCTTGTGCTTTATTTTACCACAAATAATTCTTCCCGTCTTCATATAATATATCCATCGCCAGACGGACACTTTCTTTTCCTGTCATCGGATCTTCGATGCCCACGCTGATACGACATCCGTTTTCTGCTTTTTCTACTAATCCCGGTGTATAAAGGGTTACCTTAACCTTTTTCTCTATTCCCGGAGTTATATTATTCAGTTGTAAATCCAGCTGCTTTTTTTCTATCTGTTCGCTCTGTTCATTTTCGACAGCTATCCATACCGGCCAATCCTGATAAAATGGTGCCACTCCATCATTTCCCCATGTAATTTCAAGACTTGTCCCATGAATCTTAGGTTTCAATACAGCCTTTGAAATGTATAACCGATATCCCAGATTTTGCAACACTTTATTGTATCCGCACTCATAAGCTGCATCGGCTGTCATCGGACCAAGGAATGTAGTATGAGCCTTTTGAATAAGATTTATCGTCTGTGAAAGTTCCGTTTCCAATAGTTTCTTCATTGGAACTGCACTTGTGAATTCACCACCGGATGGTGCGTAATTCCAGAAATCTGGCATTGACTGAAGTTCCCCTTTTTCATTCGTCTGATCATAATCTCCGCCATGCGTAATCTCAGAAATCCATTTTTCTGTAGCATCCGCATCTCCTGTCATATCATTATATAGCCCCATGCATTGTTTTTTTGCTATCGAAAAGGGTCTTCTCATAAGATGTTTTGCTTTTGGGAAAGCTTCCAGCCATGGAAGAACATACTGCTCTCTTACAGTTCTTGATGGCAGCCGCCTGATACCTATATAATAGGCTACATGCCATTCCCCCCAATGTCCAAGGCTTCCAAGTTCCACATAACTAACCAGATCAGACTTTCCATAGTGTTCCCCCAAAGCTTTCACTGCCTTTTTATGAGCAACCAGAAACTGTTCGTTACTATAATCCGGTGAAAACCCCTTTCCAAAAGCAGTATCATACCACTTTCCTGCGTGCCCTGTTTTCTCATACAGCCACCTGGGAATATCCATGTGTCTGCTGTTTCCCGGAATATCACACACGAACCGGAGTACCATGTGCTTTCCTTCTGCCTGCCATCTTGCCACCTGATTTTCCGCATCGATCGCGTTCCAGGCAAATTTTCCTTCCACCGGCTCGAGTTCCGCCCATGTAATATCCATATACAGAAGCGTCACATCTTCCCGAACACTTTCATTCCACGCACATGGAGCATATCCCATAAGCGGATTTCCAAATACTTCTTTTGTTTTCGCATATATTTTCTGATTTTTTTTAAAAATTTTCATAAGCAGATTTTTCTGGAAAAGCAATCTCAAATGCATTGTTCAATTCTCTTTTTATTTTGTCAAAATCAATTTCACAATTGGCATCATTGATACAGATTATCTTTTCTCTTCTTTCAGCAACTGTTCTGTAAAGTTTATCGTTATTCGTTGCAAGTTCATAATAACGGCATGTTTTTTCTACGTTTTTAGGGATAAACTCACCACTCAGCTTCTGATACTCCCGAAGAACATACTGACTGATATCTTCTTTATGCCGGAACGGATGCCCACATACTTTCGTCAAAAGTTCCGGCTCAAGTTCCCATAATTTCTCAAATGTGTCCTTTCGAAGTGACGACGGACCGTGAACTGTATAAAAACCGGTATAACGCGGAAATGCCGTTTCCAGCATATTGTAGACGAAATATTTCAGTGGATATCCGAAATGGAAGTATGCTCCGGGCTGTTGTTTCATATTTTTATATTTATCAAAATATCTGGCAAGAACCATTGCATTGTTCAAATAGATATATGGCATTACCGGATTGCCAACATTAGCCACATCCGGCTGTAATGCCAACATATCAACAGGGCGCCCATTTCTAAAAAAATCTGTTTCATCGGTTCTTTTCAGCAGGAACATATCATCATTAAAATATACGAACTGCTCAGATAAGCCCGGGATTCTATGCATGTTCCATTCTATTGTATGAGAATTAAATGTTGGTAAAAACTCTGGCGGGATATAATCTGTATGCCGCACGATGTTTAACTTTGGATGCTTTGTATTCAGCCATTCCGGTATATGTCCCCATGTCACAAAATGGATTTTCCTTACCCATGGCGCGCAGTTTTCAATTCCGCGGAACCAGTATCTTAGATTCTCCCAATCCCGGAAACGTTCTTCTCTGTCATCTGTCTCCGACAATTGCTCTTTTCCGTATCTTGTTTTATTCTTTTCGCTTCTCCACTCCGGATCATTTCCATCTACCCAGGTGATCACGATATCTATGCTATTTTCTATCTTCATATCTTTCCGTTCTTATACCTTAACGTGCTACATTTTATTTCGTTTTAATACTAGCATGTGAAAATTTAATTAGCAAGATAAAAACAGCGAGATACAAGTCATTTCCCATATCTCGCCGCTTTTATTTCATTTTATCATATCCAATAATTGATTCATGATTTTCAATGATGATTAATGATTTCTATAGTAATTGATCAGACATCCGTCAAGAATGATCTCACGCTCTGCGTCTGTCAGATCTCCCAGCTTAAGGTTCAGCTCTTTGAGCTCATCACCTACAACATAAGCTTTGATCACATCCGCTTTCTCTTCTACTGCTTTTCTCACATTAGGAACAAAGATGTAATCTCCGTTCTTGAAGGAAAGTGCTTCATGATCTTCTTCTGTCAGGAACGGAAGCATTCCCCAGTTGATCAGGTTAGAACGGTAACGCTTTGTCGCATACTCTGTTGCGATATTTGCCCATCCGCCAAGTACTTTCTGACAGGAAGCTGCCTGCTCACGAGCAGATCCGTCTCCCGGTTTTACTGCGAAGATTGTACTTCCGACACCGAGGTTATCCTTGCCAACTTCCGGATATGTCTCGTGGATCTTATCCATTACCGGTTTCAGTTCTGCAAGTGCATCTACCGGACATTCATCTGCTTCAATTGCTTTCTGAGCTTTCTGTACTTCTTTTGCACGTCCGACATATGCAGGATCTTTTCTTGAAAGAGCGAACTCTGCAAGTCCCAGCGGGTTAGAACGGTAGGAAGATGTCTCTCCGGACGGAATCAGCTCATCTGTTGTTGTAACAGGGTCATGGATCTCGGATACGACCTTCACAAGCAGATTCTGCGGAAGTGCTGACATTGCCGGCCAGTCCTTAATGTTTGGTCCAAATTTGATCTCAACGCTCGGATCTGCAACGCCCTTGCTGTCAAATACACGGTTTGCATAAATATTCTTATCAAAGTGATATTTCTGTCCTTTGTATTCTACATCCATTGCTGTTGCCGGTGTTAAGAATCCCTTGTTTGCTGCTGTTGCTGCAATAGAACGAGCATCCATCAGTGCTACAGAAGAGATCTGTCCATTCTGCAGCTTACTTCCTTCACGGTTCGGGAAGTTTCTTGTTGTATGACGGATAGAGAATGCGTTATTCGCCGGTGTATCTCCTGCTCCGAAACACGGTCCACAGAATGCTGTCTTCACAACAGTTCCTGCTTCCATAAGATCTGCAATTGCACCATTCTTAACAAGTTCCATATAAATCGGTGTACTTGCCGGGTAAACGCTGAATGTAAATTCATCTGCTCCGATGTTCTTTCCTTTGATGATATCTGCAGCTGCACAGATATTTTCAAATCCACCACCTGCACATCCTGCGATGATTCCCTGCTCTACATAGAACTTACCGTTTCTGATCTTATCCTGCAGAGAGTAATTAACTGCACCGTCAAGACTTACAAGTGCTTTCTGCTCTACATCATGAAGGATGTCAGCCAGATTTGCATTCAGTTCATCAATTGTATAAACGTTACTTGGGTGGAACGGCATTGCGATCATTGGCTTGATCTCGCTTAAGTTCACATAAACCATACCGTCATAATATGTAACTGCTCCAGGATTCAGTTCTTTGTAATCTTCACTTCTTCCGTGAATATCATAGAACTCCTGAATCTTCTCATCTGTTTTCCAGATAGAAGACAGACAAGTTGTCTCTGTTGTCATAACGTCGATTCCGATACGGAAATCTGCACTAAGCTTGCTGACTCCAGGTCCAACAAACTCCATAACCTTGTTATTCACATAGCCGTTCTTGAATGTAGCTCCGATGATTGCAAGAGCAACGTCCTGCGGTCCTACACCTTTCATCGGCTCTCCGTCTAAGTAGATTCCGATCACGCCCGGCATCTTAATATCATAAGTCTTGTTCAGAAGCTGTTTCACAAGCTCCGGTCCACCTTCACCCATAGCCATCGTTCCGAGTGCTCCGTAACGTGTATGGCTGTCAGATCCAAGGATCATCTTTCCTCCGCCTGCAAGCATCTCACGGGCAAACTGATGGATAACTGCCTGATGCGGTGGTACATACATACCGCCGTACTTCTTCGCACAAGTTAGTCCAAACATATGATCATCTTCGTTGATTGTTCCACCAACTGCACAAAGACTGTTATGACAATTTGTAAGTACATACGGCATCGGGAACTTCTCAAGTCCTGACGCACGTGCTGTCTGGATAATTCCAACAAATGTGATATCATGGGATGTCAGCTTATCAAAACGGATCTGCAGACGCTCCATGTTCTCGGATGTATTGTGTGCCTTTAAAATACCATATGCCATTGTGTTCTGAGCGGCTTCTTCCTTCGTCAGCGGAACCTGCACATTTCCTGTGTCTTCTACTATCTCTGTTCCATTGAGAAGATATACGCCATTCTCGTACAATTTAATCATGTAAAGACCTCCTTCAATCTGATCTATAGTTTTGAAATAACTGCTACCATATTAACATATTTGAGTGTTTCGGTAAATCTAAATTTTCGCAATTCAGCATTGTAACTCAATAAAGTGCAATTTTTACTGATTTTTTAGATAGAAAGCGGAAAGCTCATCTCAATAATAAACTCATTTTTCTCTGTCTTTGCGCTGATTTCTCCATTCATACGTTTCACAAGTTCCTTTGCAATAGATAGTCCCAATCCGGTAGATGTTTTGCTCCTTGCCACATCCGCTTTATAAAATCTGTCAAAGACATGTTCTATATCGATCTGCTCCGAATGTATCACCTGATTGCTGATTCGTAATACCGCGCGTTCCTGCTTGCGTTCTAACACAATACTTATCTTCTTTTCTCCATGATCCAGGCCATTTTTAATTACATTCTGAATAACACGGTGGAGTCCTTGTTTATTTCCGGCTATAGATAGCAGTTCTTCTGTAATCTGAATATCCGGCTGGATTCCCCTTCTTACCCAGTCATCATAATAGGAAAACACCGTTTCTTTCAGAATCCGGTTGATACAGCAAGGCGTCAGTTCCAGACTATAGGATTCATTTTTTAACTTTGTGAACATGAAAAGTTCTTCCAGCATTTCATTCAGACTGTGTATTCTTTCATGAATAATATTCAGATAACGTCTCTGGTCTTCGACATTTTCGCATTCTTCCATAAGCTGAAAATATCCGTCCAGAGATGTCAGCGGTGTCCGGATATCATGGGAAAGGTTCGTATAAGTATCCGCGATCAAAGCTTCTTTCTCCTGATAACGCTGCTTCTCTTTTCTTTGTAATTCCAGAAGTTCATTCAATCTGTCTGAAAGCGTTCCGATTCCACCCAAATCAAACTCGCGTTGAATCAACATGTTACTGTCATGTTTCATCAAGAACGCCAATTGGCGGCAGATGTCCTTCACCTGCCGCTGATATTTCCACATAATAATAAATTGTAAAATGATAATTCCTGCTAATATTCCAATTACGATATACATCCGCTAAATATCCCTCTTTTGAAAAACAGCACTGCTTGCAGCTATCATTATGACAGCAAACACAATCGCTACGCCGAATGCTGCCAGACACTCATTTCCACTTGGATTCATAGAAAGCAGTGATAATTTCCCGGTTATCGTATACTTATAAATCTGGAAATTCTGGATTCCCATTTTCCGAACAGCACTGTTTATCAATCCGTATACGATACTCATTATATTCATTGTAAGACAAATCGCGATGACCATGCTGATCACATTATTTTTCAGAATAATTGCAATCGCCATGCAGATCAACACGAGTGCATAATGAAGTGCCAGCTCCGTCAGGAAATAAGACAGAACAGCTTTTGAACTTCCCCACGTTAATTCTTTGAATATTATATAGTTCGCAGCTCCCTGGAGCAAGAATGCTCCTGCCATTGTCAGCACCGTAAAGACCGCCAACGCAATGGATTTGGAAAAAATCAGTGCTCCTCTTTTTTGAACCTGACCGCCAATATTTTTAATATAACCGCTTCCGATATCCGCTGTTGAAAACATCACCGCAAAAATCACCAGAAACAACGCATAAAATTTCCCCTGAGAATTTGCAAAGAAAATGTCATACACCGTAACCTTTTCTCCCGGTTCTGTCGGCAGTGTCACCATCATTCCCACATTAATATTCTCCGCAGTCGGTTCCGCAAACTGCTCCTGCCGAACGGTATCTTCTTTACTTAATAAATCATAATCTGTTTTACACATAAACGTTGTAAACAGTACTGACACAGCCAGCACGATCCATACTACATACATACTTTTGGTCCGAAACATCCGGTACAAATCCATTTTTATCATATTAAGCATGACTGGCACCTCCTGTCAGATTCAGGAAATACGTTTCCAGTTCTTCACTTGTTATCGAAATCCCTTTTACCGGAATTCCTGCCTTTGCAAGTTCCATATTCAACGCTGCGCTTTCATTCAGACGTTCAAAAATGTGAATATGTTCTTTGTCTGTCACCTGATAATTCGTGAATCCCATGGCATCCAACACCGGAATTGCAAGCTTTGGATCAGCCAGTGTTAATTCCATCCGTTCACTGCATCTTCGCATTAATTCTTCCCTCGTAAGCTCCTGCAACAAACTTCCATTGTGAATGATTCCGTAATCAGTAGCAATCTTCGATAATTCCTCCAGAATATGACTAGAAATGCAAATCGTCATATTTCTCTCTTTCTGAAGTCTCTGAATTGTGTCCCGGACTTCAGCAATTCCCTGTGGATCTAACCCATTGATCGGTTCATCCAGGACTAACAGATCCGGTTCTCCAACCAAAGCAAGGCCGATACCCAGACGCTGTTTCATTCCAAGTGAAAAGTGTTTTGTCTTTTTCCGTCCCACATGCTCCAGACCTACTGTTTTCAATATCTCTTCAATGTAACCTGCTTTCTTTATCCCAAACAGCTTGCATTTGATATTCAGATTTTCATATGCGGTCATATTTCCATATAATCCCGGTGCTTCAATCAGACATCCCACACGGGAGCGGACTTTCTGTAAATCCTTTCCCTTGTATCCGAAGATCTCAATCTCTCCACTCGTTGGCCTGGAAAGTCCACTGATCATCTTCAGGCAAGTCGTCTTCCCTGCTCCATTTCGTCCGATAAATCCATAGATAGCGCCCTTTTTAATATGCATGCTGACACTGTCCACAGCTTTATGATGTCCATACCGCTTCGTCAATCCTCGTGTTTCCAACAACATCTCACTCAAATTTTTCATCTCCTTTTTCTTATCTGCATTTATCATAAAAGAGGAATCCTAATCAAACGCAAATAAATAGTAAAAAAAGAGTAAAGATTACGCATGAAGACGATAACCAATTCCCCATACTGTCTCAATGTATTCCTCCGAGGTCACTTGTTTGATCTTCTTGCGGATATTGCTGATATGTACGTCCAATGTCTTCGTCTCACCCATATAAGGTTCGTCCCAGGCATATTCGAAAATATCCTCTTTACTAAAAACCTGTTTCGGATTTCTGAGCAGTAATTCTAAAATCGCAAACTCTTGTTTTGTAATCTTCGGAAGTATCTTTCCGGCAATTTCAACCTGAAAGGTATCTCTGTTTAATATCATATCTTTAAATGAAAGCGCATGCTGTTCCTCTGCTTCTTTTTCTTCTTTATGACGGAGCTGTACGTGAACTCTTGCCAGCACTTCCCTGATTTCAAATGGTTTCGTTATATAATCATTCGCTCCACTCGTTAAAACTTCTACCTTTTCATCCAGGCTGTCTTTTGCAGTCAACACAATAACCGGAAGATTTCCCTTTTTCCGTATTTCCTCTAGAACTGCCTCTCCGGAAATTCCAGGCAGCATCAGATCCAACAGTACCAGTGCATAACCGTGCTCCTGCATATTTAAGAGCAGCTTTGCTTCGGTTCCGGAAAATGCCTGCTCACAAGAATAGCCTTCTTTGGATAATGCCTCCTGAAGCAAGTTATTAATATTTGTATCGTCTTCTACAATCAATATTTTCTGCATGATATTGCTCCTTTATCTTCCTCAATCGGCCATGATTTTCTGAGTGCTGCATAAGAAATCAGGAAGTTTGCAAGCCATCCGGCCGGTACTGCAAGCCAGACAAATGCAATTCCGAACCGCGGTGCACAAATCAAAGCGACAGACAAACGGATCGCAAGATTTACCATATTCGCAATGAGAAACGGACGCATGATTCCAAATCCGCGAAGAGCACCATCGGTTGCCATCTTGATACCCATAAAGATGAAAAAATATCCGAGCCATCTCATATAATCACCGGATACCTGATACGCTAAAGCTGTTCCATCTTTTCCAAGGAATAAGGAAGAAATCTGATTGTGCAGTGATTCAATGACCAGAAAAGCAAGGACTGCGAAACATAGATCTAACACCAGTGCCGCCTGATAGCCTTTTTTGAGCCGTTCGATTTTCTTTGCACCAAGATTCTGGGATATATACGGCGAAATCGCATTGCCGATGGATACAAAAATCAGTGAAAAAACATTTTCCACTCGCATCGTTGCCGAATAACCTGCGAGTGCCTGTGTACCAAATGGATTTACAACGGCCTGTACGATCATCATACCAATCGACACTGTAGACTGCTGAAGAACTGACGGTATGGCAATTTGAAGCATCGAATATAACTCCTGTCCGTCAAACCATTCAAACTGACATTTATACCGTCTCATTCTATAAAGGAAAATCAGAAATGAAAAGACCGCGGAAATCCCCTGTGCAATAAGCGTTGCCAGGGCCGCACCAAACACGCCGAGACCAAGTCCGGCTACCATCCAAAGATCCATAAAAATATTTAATACAGATGAAAAAATCAGAAGAACCAACGGAATTCTGGATTCACCGATGGAAGTAAACATCGTTGAGAGGATGTTGTACATAAACAGAAATGGGAATCCCACAAAATAAACCCGCAGATACAGTACTGCTTCATCCAGTATATCAGGAGGTGTTTGTAATAAACTCATCATTGAATGTGAAAAGCAAAAACCAAAGATTCCAAGTAGTATGCTCAGGACTAAAAAGCTGATCAGCGATGTCGACACAATTGTTTTCATTTTACCATAATCTCTGGCTCCAAAATAACGGCTTACGAGTACACCTGCGCCTACACCGGCGCCCAGAGCTACACAAATGAAAACATTCGTAAGTGCAGCACAGGCGCCGACAGCCGCAAGTGCCGAAGAACCAACAAACTGACCGACAATGATCGAATCAGCCATATTATATATCTGCTGAAAAAAACTGCCTAAGATCATAGGCATTGCAAAAACAGTTAACGCTTTCAGGGGCGCATCTGTGATTAGATATTCATCTTTTGACATGATTGTACTTCTCCTAAAATTCCAGGTTATAAGTTCATACAAAATACATTAGTACTTATCTTTGGAATTGTCAAACATTTCCCTGTAGCCTCAATCAAAATCTCTGGTAATATTTGTAAGCCATTTCTTTCTGAAATAGTGAATAAATACCACGGGCATTTTCTCGAACTCATCTAAAGTCATTACAAAGTAAACCCAGACAGGCGGTAATTTAAAAACATATGCTGCAAGGAAAGTTGCCGGAACTGCAACAAGCCACATAAATATGGAATCTACGATCATTCCAAATCTGGAATCTCCGCCACCTCTGAAACAACCGCATATAAGGCAGGTATTAATCCCTTCTCCCACAAGACGCCAGGTTGTCATAATTATAAAAATGCTAAGATAAGAAAGGGCAGTCTCGGTCAATTTATCCCGATAGAAGTCCAGTATCAGAGGACGAATCGCCAGAATAATAACGCATCCGATCAGGCTTACAGCAAGTGTTATCCTAAGCATCCGTTTCCCGTATTCTCCGGCTGTATCAATTTGATCTTTCCCTAACTCCTGGCTGATAATGATAGTAGTAGCGTTGGCAAAACCTCGGCAGGCAATAGCACCAATATTTACCACCATAACAGCAACTGCATTTGCGGCAACCATGTCATCTCCGATATGCCCAAGAATTGCTGCAAATGCTGAAGTGGCAAAACTCCAGACAACATCATTTATCACGGCTGGAGTGGCAATTTTCATAAAGTCATGAAACAAGATTCCTGATTTTGCAAAGAAATGTTTTATCCTGAATCTGACATCTGAACTGTTTAATGAATAGATGAGACAAATTAATACCTCTGTAATTCTTGCAATCACAGTACCAAGTGCAACACCTGTAACGCCAAGCTTTGGAAATCCAAACAGACCAAAGATAAATGTGGCATTACAAAGTACATTGACACAAAGAGAAACACTGTATGTAACGGAAGGCAACATTATTTTTCCAATACTTCGAAGCGCACTCATAAAAACCTGTGAGAACCCCATAAACATAAATGAAAATGAAATCACCTTCAAATACTCACTTCCGGCAGCAATCGTATCCGGACTATTTGTGAAAATTTTCATAACCGTAACCGGCATAGTAAAGGAAATAACGAAAAATATAAGCGAGACGATCAGTGAAATCCGTTCCGCCAGACCGAGAATCCTTTCTACTGTCTTTTTATCCCCTTTTCCCCAGTACTGGGCACACAGAACTGAAGTTCCTGTAGCCATACCGTAATATAAGCAGAAAAGAATAAACGTATACTGGTTCGCAAGTGATGAAGCTGACATCGCCGTCTGGCTTACGTATCCAAGCATTACCGTATCGGCAATATTTACCAATGTTCCAATCAAATTTTGAATCATGATCGGAAAGGCTAATTTTGATGCGTATTTTAAGAAATCTTTTTTATTTAACATACAACTGTTCTTCCTAAATTCTATAAATGTTTAATCTACAGTACTGTTTTTGCAGCATCATCAGCCTTCCTCTTCTCCGTAATGTTTACTCAAAGAGAAGCCTCTTCCTCGTACCTCTGTAACTCTGCTGATAATCATAAATGCCTCCGGGTCAATCTGTCTGATCAATTTCTCAACTTGTGGAAGTTCTCGATTAGACACAATACTCAATACAATCTGCTTTTGTTCTTGTTTGTAACCGCCTTCCCCATACAGCATCGTCACGCCTCTGTCTACCTGCGCAAGAATTGCCTGACGTATTTCTTCCACCTGCTTGCTGATAATCTTCACTTCCGTCTTGGTATTTCCCATCACTAACACTTTGTCCAGCACTGTCGTGTAGATTATTACCAGTAAAATTCCGTATAAAACGCGTTCCGGAGGATTATATAGAATCTGCGGTAACAGAATCAATATATCAAATACATTCAGACTCACTGACACCGGAATCCGAAAATACTTATTTAAAATCAACGGTGGAATATCCATACCTCCGGTAGAAGCTCCCGTTCGAATTACAATACCAAGTCCAATCCCGATTCCAAGTCCGGCAAAAATCGTATTCAGCATTGGATTATCCGTGATCACCAGATCAGCAAAAATATGATTGGCCGCTTCCAATGCAATTGGATATGTGAAAGAACTGAGAATTGTCGTCAGTGCAAATTTCTTACCAAGAAAGATCACTCCAACTATCAGCATCACAATATTAAATGCTAAGACAAATCCGGAAATTGATGCTCCCGTAAAATGCTTCACTACCAAACCGATACCGGTTGTTCCTCCTGTCATCAGATTTCCCGGTAAAAGAAAAAGTCTGATCACAAAAGCATAGAAAACGTTTCCAAAAATGACTTTTGCCACGGTACTTACCCTCTTTAAACATGCCTTGTCCATAAATTCCTCCCATTAGCCATATGATTTTGATTATCTCCAAAAACGTCTGTTAGAGAATCTTCACTAACAGACGTTCTTCAAAGTATTTCTTAATACAGTGATATTATACTTAGAAATGTGACGAGTTTCAATAGGATTTTTTCAGGCACATATATAGAAAAACCCGCAGAACTGAAGTCCTGCGGGCATATTTCATTTTAAGTATCGATATTAAATCTAACTAGATATTAATTACTCGATGATTGTAGCAACTGTACCTGATCCTACTGTACGTCCACCTTCACGGATAGCGAAACGAAGACCTTCCTCCATAGCTACTGGATGGATCAGTTCAACTGTCATCTCTACGTTATCTCCAGGCATACACATCTCGATTCCTTCTGGAAGATCGCAAACACCTGTTACGTCTGTTGTTCTGAAGTAGAACTGTGGACGATAGTTGTTGAAGAATGGAGTATGACGTCCACCCTCGTCTTTTGTCAGTACGTAAACCTGGCATGTGAATTTCTTATGGCAGCTTACTGTACCTGGTTTGATAAGAACCTGTCCTCTTTCGATTTCTGTTCTCTGAATACCACGAAGAAGTGCTCCGATGTTATCTCCAGCCTGAGCCTCATCAAGAAGCTTACGGAACATCTCGATTCCTGTTACAACAGTCTTCTTAACGTCCTCGTGGATACCGATGATTTCAACTTCGTCAGATACGTGAAGTGTTCCACGCTCTACTCTACCAGTTGCAACTGTTCCACGTCCTGTGATAGAGAATACGTCCTCTACTGGCATAAGGAATGGCTTGTCTGTAGCACGCTCTGGTGTTGGGATCCATGTATCAACAGCGTCCATAAGTTCCATGATCTTGTCTCCCCACGGTCCGTCTGGATCTTCAAGAGCCTTAAGAGCTGATCCCTGGATGATCGGTGTGTCATCTCCTGGGAAGTCATACTCGTTAAGTACTTCACGGATCTCCATCTCTACGAGTTCAAGAAGCTCTTCATCGTCTACCATGTCACATTTGTTCATGAATACAACGATGTATGGTACGTTAACCTGACGGGACAGAAGAATATGCTCTTTAGTCTGAGCCATAACTCCGTCTGTTGCAGCTACAACAAGGATAGCTCCGTCCATCTGAGCTGCTCCTGTGATCATGTTCTTAACGTAGTCAGCATGTCCTGGGCAGTCAACGTGTGCGTAGTGACGGTTAGCTGTCTCATACTCAACGTGTGCTGTAGAGATTGTGATTCCACGCTCTCTTTCTTCTGGAGCTTTATCGATGTTCTCGAAATCTACTGCTGCATTACCTTCTACTCTGTGAGAAAGTGTTTTTGTGATAGCAGCTGTAAGAGTTGTTTTACCATGGTCAACGTGTCCGATAGTACCGATATTACAATGCGGTTTTGTTCTTTCAAATTTAGCCTTTGCCATTTTGAATATCCTCCTTAAAAATATAACCCTCAATGGGGCAACCTTGTTTTGGTTTTCTATTTTAAACCTGGCTAAGTTTGATTATATTTCAAACTTAGCCGATTTTCAAGCCTTTTATGATATTTTAGGCATTTTTATTGGATAACACCTTTTCCTGTACAGACTTCGGTACTGGCTCGTATTTCTCGAAGAACATTGAGTAGTTACCACGTCCCTGTGTTCTGGAACGAAGATCTGTAGAGTATCCAAACATTTCTGACAGAGGAACGTACGCACGTACGATCTTTCCGCCACCGAGATCATCCATACCTTCAATACGTCCACGACGTGAGTTCAGGTCTCCGATGATATCTCCCATATATTCTTCAGGCATTGTAACCTCTACCTTCATGATAGGCTCAAGAAGTACAGGTGCGCCCTGTTTCATAGCATCCTTGAATGCAAGGGAACCAGCGATATGGAATGCCATCTCACTAGAATCGACTTCATGGTAAGATCCGTCGTATACGTTAGCGTAAACACCAACTACAGGGAATCCTCCAAGGATACCAGACTTCATAGCTTCTTCAATACCTTCACCTACTGCCGGGATGTATTCCTTCGGAATAGCTCCTCCAACTACAGTAGACTCGAACTTGTATGTCTCCTCACCGTTGACATCCATTGGCTCGAATTTAACTTTACAGTGTCCGTACTGTCCACGTCCTCCAGACTGTTTCGCATACTTGCTGTCAATATCAACTGGCTTTGTGATGGACTCTTTGTAAGCAACCTGAGGTGCACCTACGTTAGCCTCTACCTTGAACTCACGAAGAAGTCTGTCAACGATGATTTCAAGATGAAGCTCACCCATACCAGCGATGATTGTCTGTCCAGTTTCTTTGTCTGTATGAGCACGGAATGTCGGGTCTTCTTCTGCAAGTTTTGCAAGAGACTCTCCAAGTTTTCCCTGTGAAGCCTTTGTCTTAGGCTCGATAGCGAGCTCGATAACTGGCTCTGGGAATTCCATGGACTCAAGAATTACTGGATGCTGATCGTCACAGATTGTATCTCCTGTTGTAGAGAACTTGAATCCGATTGCTGCAGCAATATCTCCTGAATATACTTTATCCAGCTCTTCACGCTTGTTGGCATGCATCTGAAGGATACGTCCAACACGCTCTTTTTTATTTTTAGTAGCATTCAGTACATAAGAACCGGAGTTCATAACACCTGAATACACACGGAAGTAAGCAAGCTTACCTACGAATGGGTCTGTCATGATCTTAAATACGAGAGCAGAGAACGGCTCTTCATCAGAAGAGTGTCTTACTACTTCGTTTCCGTCTTCATCAACACCCTCGATAGCCGGGATGTCTGTTGGAGCCGGCATAAACTCGATGATTGCATCAAGGAGTTTCTGAACACCTTTGTTTCTGTATGCAGTACCGCAGCATACCGGAACAGCTGTACACTCACATGTAGCTTTTCTCAGTGCTACTTTCATTGCATCGATAGAAGGTTCTTCACCCTCAAGGTATTCCATCATAAGGTCATCGTCCAGCTCACAGATTTTCTCTACGAGTTCTGTGTGATAAAGCTCAGCTTCATCCTGCATCTCTTCCGGAATATCTGTTACAGTGATGTCTTCACCCTTCTCATCATTGTAGATGTAGGCCTGCATCTCGAACAGATCGATGATTCCTTTGAATCCGTCTTCTTTTCCGATTGGAAGCTGAAGACAAATAGCGTTCTTTCCAAGTCTTGTCTTGATCTGATCTACAGCATTGTAGAAATCAGCACCAAGGATGTCCATCTTATTGATGAATGCCATACGTGGTACATTGTATGTGTCTGCCTGACGCCATACGTTTTCTGACTGCGGCTCAACACCACCCTTAGCACAGAATACGCCGACAGCTCCATCAAGTACACGGAGTGAACGCTCAACCTCTACAGTGAAGTCAACGTGTCCCGGAGTATCAATGATATTGATACGGTGCTCTAAAGCGCCCGGTTTCACTTTTGTCTTCTCTTCCAATGTCCAGTGACATGTTGTAGCGGCTGAAGTAATTGTGATACCTCTTTCCTGCTCCTGTTCCATCCAGTCCATTGTAGCAGTACCTTCGTGAGTATCACCAATCTTATAGTTAACACCGGTATAGTAAAGAATACGCTCTGTCAGTGTAGTCTTACCAGCATCAATATGAGCCATAATACCGATATTTCTGGTTCTCTCTAATGGATATTCTCTTCCAGCCAAGATTTTTTCCTCCTAAAATAATTAGAAACGATAGTGAGCAAACGCCTTGTTTGCTTCTGCCATCTTGTGCATATCTTCTTTTCTCTTTACAGCTCCACCTGTGTTGTTAGCTGCATCAAGAATTTCATTTGCCAGTCTTTCTTCCTGTGTCTTCTCGCCTCTCTGACGTGAATACATAGTTAACCAGCGAAGTGCGAGTGCCTGTCTTCTGTCAGCTCTAACCTCGATCGGTACCTGGTATGTTGCTCCACCGATACGTCTTGCTTTAACTTCAAGAACTGGCATCATGTTATTCATAGCCTCTTCAAACACTTCAATAGCCGGCTTCTCAGCCTTAGCTTCTACTCTTTCAAATGCTCCGTATACAATCTTCTGTGCTACGCCTTTCTTACCATCAAGCATGATGTTGTTGATAAGTTTGGTAACAACTTTATTGTTGTATATTGGATCCGCTAATACATCTCTCTTCTGAGTATGTCCTTTACGTGGCACGGTCCTTCCCTCCTTAATCATATTTTCCGGTTTTTCCGGGATTAATTCATCGGTACTCACATGTGTCTTTCTATGAGATCACATTCCATGTGCTCGCAGCCGCGAAATCTATATAGCATCCGCAACCTACGACTAATCATAGTTCTGTTTGTGATACGATTTAACTATTAGTTACACTTATCTAAAATACTATACTGCAATCCGCGACTTCTTATTTAGCGTCTTTCGGTCTCTTAGCACCGTATTTAGAACGAGCCTGTCTTCTCTTAGCAACACCTGCTGTATCAAGTGTTCCACGGATAATGTGGTATCTTGTACCTGGCAGGTCCTTAACTCTTCCTCCACGGATCATAACAACGCTATGCTCCTGAAGGTTGTGTCCTTCACCTGGAATGTAGCTTGTTACTTCGATTCCGTTTGACAGACGAACTCTGGCGATCTTTCTCAGAGCTGAGTTAGGCTTCTTAGGTGTAGCTGTCTTAACTGCTGTACATACACCTCTCTTCTGTGGTGCAGATGCATCAGTTGCACGTTTCTTCAGGGAGTTATATCCTTTCTGAAGTGCCGGTGCTGTAGATTTCTTCTCAGAAGTCTGACGTCCTTTTCTAACTAACTGGTTAAATGTTGGCATTCTTTTCACCTCCTATGAATTATTCGTTACCTTGGGCTTATGCCTCAAGGGGCTGCGGATAATCAATTCGTTATCCTGATTTGCGCATCAAAAGAACAATGTCTTTTTCCACACGCTTGTTTAGTTTATTACGTTTAGCGCCGAAAGTCAAGGCTTTTTTCGCATTTTCCATATTATTTTTCGTATTATTTTGAGCACAAAAATAACAGATGGTACTCTCTTTTTTCAGAGAAACCATCTGCTATTTTTAATTAATACGCCTTGCCCCAGTATACCATATGCTTCGCCGGTTTTCCGCAGCATACACATACGTCTGAAAGATGCTCTTCCTCTTCCGGAATACATCTTGATGTAGCTCCACCTGTCTGAGCCTTGATCTCATCTTCACAAGCTTCGTCTCCACACCACATTGCTTTGATGAATCCAAGGTTCTCATTGAACTTCTCATTCATCTCATCCATTGTTGTTGCTTCATTGATATGAGAATCAAGGAATGCTTTTGCTCTTTCGAACATATCGTTCTGCATTGTCTCAAGAACTTCAGCAAGTTTTGTTGTAAGCTCATCCAGAGAAACAACGATCTTCTCTCTTGTATCACGGCGTACGATAACTGCCTGATTGTTCTCGATGTCTTTCGGTCCGATCTCGATACGTGTCGGGATTCCAAGGATCTCCTGTCCGCTGAACTTCCATCCAGGTGCTTTGTCAGAATCGTCGATTTTCACTTTGTATCCTGCTGTCTTCAGTGTATCAACAAGTTCATTTGCCTTATCAAGAACACCTTCTTTATGCTGAGCGATCGGAATGATCATTGTCTGCACCGGTGCGATTCTCGGTGGAATAACAAGTCCACTATCATCTCCGTGTACCATGATCAGCGCACCGATGATTCTTGTAGACAGTCCCCAGGATGTCTCGTATACTTCATGAAGTTCGTTATTCTTATCTGAATACTGAATACCGAATGCACTTGGGAAGGAACTTCCGAAGAAGTGGCTTGTTGCTGACTGGAGTGCTTTTCCGTCATGCATCAGCGCTTCGATTGTATAAGTATCCTGTGCTCCTGCGAATTTCTCACTCTCTGTCTTACGTCCGGAAACTACCGGGATTGCAAGAACATCCTGTGCAAAGTCTCTGTAGACTCTCCACATCTGTTTTGTACGCTCTTCTGCTTCTTCGTATGTTGCATGGATTGTATGTCCTTCCTGCCACAGGAACTCTCTGGAACGAAGGAATGGTCTTGTTGTCTTCTCCCAACGAAGAACGGAACACCACTGATTCCACACCTTAGGAAGATCACGGTAAGACTGAACTGTCTTGCTCCAGACATCACAGAACAGTGTCTCAGATGTAGGACGGATACAGAATCTTTCCTGAAGTTCTTCCAGTCCACCATGTGTTACCCATGCAACTTCCGGTGCAAATCCTTCGATATGATCCTTTTCTTTCTGAAGAAGGCTTTCCGGGATCATAACCGGAAGGTATACATTCTCTACTCCTGTCTCTTTGAAACGTGCATCCAGGTTCTTCTGAATATTCTCCCACAGAGCATATCCGTTCGGAAGGTAGTTCATACATCCTTTAACACCTGAATAATCACACAGTTTTGCTTCACGCACAACGTCTGTATACCACTGAGCAAAATCTTCTTCTCTGGCAGTGATATTCTGTACTAATTTCTTTGCCATTGTTCTTCTCCTTTTTGTTTTTTTGCATTGCTGTCCCCTGACAGCAGTTTGCTTTTACTTTAATATAAAAAATCGCCGGGATATCGCATCCCCACGATAGGGACCGAATATCTCCGGCGGTACCACCCTAATTAATGCAATACATCCATTCTATAATCAAAACCAACACAAATGATCTCTGTATCTGCATTCACTTTCTTCTCCTTTAACGCAGGACCTACGCTGTACTTTCATACAGGGACTCCCGGGCCGGTTCCATACCGTAATGCAAAGGCTCTCACCTGCCGCCTTCTCTCTGAAGCATACTGCGTATCTACTATTCCCGTTCAACGTCAGTTATCAAATGAAATTCTAACTGATAAAACACCCGCTGTCAAGCCAAAAAGCTTTATCCTCTGATTTCCAGAAGCTTTGCTTTCAATTCATTTTCCATATTGCGAAGTTCCGCTTCCGCTTCCCGGCGTTTTTCTCTTCCTTCTCTCTGAATGTTCATCACTTCATCCAATGTAGAGATCAGTGATTCATTTGTTGCTTTCAATGTCTCTAGATCTGCAATTCCTCTTTCAGACTCTTTTGCAGTCTCAATTGTGGACATTTTTAATGTCTCCGCATTCTTCTTCAGCAGTTCATTTGTCATATCCGTCACCTGTCTCTGTGCTGCCGCCGCCTGTGAAGAATGTTCTACCCCAAGTGCGAGAAGCATCTGACTCTTCCACAACGGGATTGTATTCACGATTGTAGACTGGATCTTCTCTACCATCTGCGTATCATTATTCTGAACCAGACGGATCTGTGGTGCGGTCTGGATGGAGATCATTCTCGTCAGTTCAAGATCATGTAACTTCTTTTCAAAACGGTTGCACATCGAATCCAGATCTTTTGCTGCCTGCGCATCTTCCGGGAGGCCGCTTACCTGAGCTTTGCTCATCAATTCAGCAAGCTGTGTGCTTCTTACTTCTTCCAGTTTTTTCTTTCCTGCAAGAATATACATAGAAAGCTCTTTAAAATAAGTAAGATTCAGATCATACATTTTATCGAGTATCGCAACATCTTTCAGCAGCTGTACCTGATGGTTATCCAGTGCTTTCACGATCTGATTCACATTTTCTTCAGCTTTCGAATACTTTGCTTTCATAGATTCAACTTTATTCGATGCTTTCTTAAATATTCCAAGAAATCCTTTGCTCTCTTCTTCATCAAAGCTCTTCAGTTCAGTTACAACATTCGTAAGAAGTGTACCAACTTCTCCAAGATCCTTTGACTTCACATTTTCTAAAGCACTTTCTGAGAAATCTGCCATCTTTTTCTGTGTGCCTGCGCCGTACTGAAGAATCATAGAAGAATTCGTCAGATCGATCTGCTGTGCAAATGCATCTACCATCCTGCGTTCTTCTTCTGTCAGAATCGTATCGTCCAGCTTCGGTTCTTCCGGCTGCACCGCTGGTTTCTTTTTTTCTTCCTCCTGAAACGGTTCCAGTGTCAGTGTTGGCACTGTGCTTACATCCTTGAATTCATCACTCATAGTAATCCTCCACTTCTGTTTGTAACTGTTTTGATTCATTATCTGTTTGGGAAATCATTATTTTTTCAGCCCGTCTTCTGTCAGACCTTCCTGAGCAAGCATTGTATGAAGTACTGAAATATCTGAAGATACATCCCATGCTGTATCCTGGAACAGACTGTCCAGTAATTTCTCAAATGCAAGATTCAATGTATCTATCGTATCTTCAATCTCTTTCTTGGAAGAAATGATATTTTCTCCCTGTACCGGCTGTGCATCCAGCTCTTCATACGCTTCAAGAAGTTTCATCGTTGTCGGAAGATAATAATCCATCATTCTTCGCATATCATTCACCGAATCCGGATTCTGCTCCACGCGGTCAAAAATACGATCCACGAGCAGTTCCATGCGGGAAATCTTTGCCGAAATCACTTCTCCCGGAATTGCGTCATTCGCTGCCTTGATCCTTCTCACATATTCATCCCCTGCCTGTACAATCTTCTGTACTTCCGGTGAAAGTCTATCATACTCTTCCTGCATCTTTCTCTGAGCAGCCTGCTCTTCTGCCTTACGCTGTTTCATATCTTCCATAAGAGCTGTATACTGATTCCATGCCTGTTCACTGACCATCAGGCATGATTCCTTCTCATCCAGATGTCCCTGACAGAACCAGCCTTTTGTAATCATTTTTTTCACATCTTTCAGAACCTTTCTGACATCTCGTCCTGTCGCAGAAGCAATTTCCTTGATATCACAAAATTCCCGGTCTCTCAGAACAGATACATATTGGCGAAACCTTCCCACAGTACATACCATATCTACTCCTACATAAGTCATCACTGCAAAAGATATAAAAGCAACTGCAAAAATTCCAATGATCAGACCACTGACCACATCAAACGCTGTGATTACACTTCCAATCAAAGTGATGATAAGAAAAATAACGGAAGTCAATCCAAATACTGCTCCTGTCGCTGCCAGAAAAGTTCCGCCGATCTTTACCGAAGTTCCTTTGAGATATCTTGGGCTTACCGGTACCGGACGATATCTCTGGTTTTCTGCACCTGACCTGTTTCCGGCATTCTTTGTATTTCCATATAATGGCTGTCCTGTCTTCGGATCTCTGTACCATCCACCGTTTTTAATTCCTGCTGAGACACAGTCCATCGCATGGTTCACTGTATCCGACACCATCTGATTCAGTCTGCTGTAATCCTTTGTATCAATTGCATCCTGTATCGTCTGCTTTATCTCTTCTCCAAAATGTTCCCAGTCATTATTCATTGATGTTCTCCTTAAAAGCTTGACCTGATTCGTTTGCATCATGTATCATTATAACATTATTAATTCTCAGTTTAGACGCAACTTTAGCGATTGTCAAGAAAGAAGGATACAACTATGATTTCATCACTTACCCCTAAAATAATATTTGAGGACAAGGATATTATCGTCTGTCATAAACCTGCCGGTATTCCCACCCAGAGCAGCCGCATTGGCACAAAAGATATGGTCAGTATTTTAAAAAATCATCTGATAAAAAATACTGCTAAAAAAGCCTCTTCACGCGAACCTTATCTTGCCGTCATCCATCGACTGGATCAACCGGTAGAAGGACTTCTTGTTTTTACCAAAACACCTGCTGCCGCAAAGGAACTTTCCCGCCAGCTTACCACATCCGGTTTTGGGAAATATTACCGTGCACAGGCTTTAGGCATTTTCGAACACAACGAAGGAACTCTGGAAGACTATCTTGTAAAAGACGGACGAACCAACACCTCCCGTGTCTGTGAAGAAAATGTGCCTAATGCAAAGTATGCACGACTTCATTATAAAGTAATTCATACAGATACACTTCCTTCGGGTGAACCTTTTTCCCAACTGGAAATTCATCTGGATACCGGGCGTCATCATCAGATCCGCGTACAGTTTGCACATGCCGGACACCCTCTGCTCGGGGATCGGAAATATGGCACTGCCGCATGCACTTCACGACAGTTGATGCTTTGTGCCTGTCGACTGGAATTCACACATCCGACAACCGGTGAAAAAATGGTTTTTCATTTATAAGGCAAAAAGAAAAGTGCAGTGATCGGGCAATCGCTGCACTTTTCTTTTCGCCTGTTTCCTATCTATTGTATTAGCCCTGCCTTTACTTGGCATTTATCCAAGATAAGAGCAGCACCACAATACCCTACATCTCGTCAACAACCAACGGCTCCGGCTCTTCTTCAAGTGCCTGCTGATATCTTGCAAGAATTGTTGACTGAATTCGTTCTCTTGTTCCTGAATTGATCGGATGTGCGATATCACGATACTCTCCATCTAATGCTTTTTTACTTGGCATTGCAATGAAAAGTCCCTTTTCACCTTCGATCACTTTGATATCATGAACAACAAACTCCTCATCAATTGTGATAGATACTACTGCTTTTAACTTTCCTTCTTTCGCAACTTTACGTACACGTACATCTGTAATCTGCATATTACAGTTCCCCTTTCTCTTTTGCATTACACGGAATATGAACACCCTTTTTCAAGGTTTTCGTGCTTATCTTGGCTTATAATGCATATCTTTCATTCTTTTCAATAACTATTTTAATTCCGTCTTCCCCTACATGTCTTGTATTCGCACGGATCGTATCCCTGCTCTCTACAATACAGTTCTCAATGTATGTATTATCTCCAAGATATACATCATTCAATATGATAGAGTTCTTGATCACGCAATTATTTCCAACAAATACTTTCTTGAAAATAACTGAGTTCTCTATCGTTCCATTAATAATACTTCCGCTTCCAACCAGACTGTTCTTCACGATCGCGCCCGGATTATATTTTGCCGGTGGCTGATCACTCACCTTAGAATATACACTTGGCAGATCCTTGAAGAAATATTTTCTCACTTCCGGTTTCAGGAAATCCATATTTGTCTTGTAATATGCATCTACTGTTGAAATATTATTCCAATAGCTTTCAATCTTATAACCATAAATCTTCTTTACATTCTTATAACGGATCAGGATATCATTTACGAAATCATGTCTCTCTTCTTCCGCACATTGTTCTACAAGATCGATTAGCAGTCTTCTGCGGATCACATAAATTCCTGTAGAGATTGTCTGTGATCTTGCAATCATCGGTTTTTCTTCAAATTCTTCGATTCTGCAAGATTCATTCATCTTAACTGTTCCGAATCTTGTCGCATCTTCTCCTGCTCCAAGTTCTTTACAAACAACAGTAATATCTGCTTTCTTCGCAATATGATATTCCAGCACTTTATTATAATCCATCTTATAGACTGCATCACCTGATGTAATGATTACATAAGGTTCATGACATCTTCTCAGGAAATCCAGATTCTGATAAATCGCATCCGCAGTTCCTCTGTACCAGTAACCGTTATCATCTGTGATCGTAGGTGTGAATACATATAATCCACCTTGTTTTCTTCCAAAATCCCACCATTTGGAGGAATTCAGATGCTCATTCAAAGAACGGGCATTGTACTGTGTCAGCACAGCAACTTTCTGGATATGAGAGTTTGTCATATTACTTAATGTAAAGTCAATTGCGCGATAGCTTCCGGCAACCGGCATTGCTGCTGCCGCACGTCTTGAAGTCAGCTCTTTCATCTTTCTGCTGTTACCGCCGGCTAAAATAATTCCTACTGCTCTCATACTCTGTCACCTGCCTTTATCAATGTCTCACCGCTTGCAAGTACTCCATCTATGTAATCCTCGGATGATGTCACTCCACTGATGGCGGTATTCTTTCCAATCTGTACTCCTCCCGGAATCACTGAATTCTCTCCGATTGTAGCCAGTCCACCGCTGTAAATATTCGGCTTCATCTTATTCGGAACTTCACTTCCGATTCCGATAGAAACATCATTTCCAATCACCGTGTCTTCTGCTATGATTGCTTTCTCGATCACACAGTTTTCTCCGATCGTAACTCCCTGCATAATAATTGAGTCACGGACTACGCTGCCTTTTCCTACAGTAACACTTCCTCCAAGAACAGAACTGTGGACTTCTCCGTAAATTTCTGTTCCGTTTGCAATGATACATCTGTCTACAACAGCATTCTCTGCAATATACTGTGGAGGAATATTCGCACTGTTCGTATAAATCTTCCAGAATTCTTCATAAAGATTAAACTCCGGAATGATATCGATCAGTTCCATATTCGCTTCCCAATAAGAGCTGAGTGTTCCAACATCTTTCCAGTATCCGTTGTACTCATACGCAAACAGCCTGTCCCCTTTTTCATGACAATATGGAATAATGTGTTTTCCGAAATCACAGTTTGGCTGGTCTTTCAGCTTGATAAGTGCCTCTTTAAGAACCGGCCAGCTGAAGATATAGATTCCCATTGATGCCAGATTACTGCTTGGCTTCTCAGGCTTCTCTTCGAATTCTTTGATCCTGCTGTCCTGATCTGTCACTACAATTCCGAAACGGCTTGCTTCTTCCATCGGCACCGGCATTGCTGCAATTGTCACATCAGCATCGTTTGCCTTGTGGAAATCAAGCATCACTTCATAATCCATCTTATAAATATGATCTCCTGAAAGAATCAGTACATAGTCCGGATTATAAGTCTCTATGTAATTCAGATTCTGATAAATGGCATTCGCTGTTCCTGTATACCACTCACTGTTTGTACTC
>ERZ839489.274-NODE-274-length-59206-cov-224.735846_pt1 | contig 59206 bp, 60 predicted proteins | sample MGYA00519938_ERZ839489 | MGnify/ENA primary metagenome ERZ839489 (study PRJEB31850, sample SAMEA3708846) | human gut metagenome | biome: human gut; feature: human-associated habitat; material: faeces | place: China | collected 2014 ...
ATTGGCTATATCCAAGCCTTTTCAGGCCCGATGATTTCTAAACGGGACAGCAGTGTGCAAATATACAAAAATAATCGCATCTTCAAACACTTTTAGCAAAAAATAACGTTAATCCTGCTTTGAACTACCCACAAGCTAAAGATTTATGGGATTCCGACTTCATCAAGGAATGCTTGCAAGCAAGTCTTACGCCCTCTCCATCGGTGTAATCGACAGTTCCTGCCGATATATTTCTTAAACCTTCATCAAGTATATTCTTCGCTGCATTCAGGTCACGGTCTATTAACTCACCGCAATTTGGGCAAGTGTAGTAGCGGTCTGACAATGCCAGATCTTCCTTGACATGTCCACAATGATGGCAGGTCTTCGAGCATGGATAGAACCGGTCTATCTTAACCAGAATCTTGCCGTACCACTTCGCCTTGTACTCCAACATGGTAACGAATTTGCTCCAGCTAGCATCAGAAACAGACGTGGCAAGATGGTGGTTTCTTGGCGACATTATATGAGCATTCTGTATTGTGACCAATTCAATTGTGAACGCATGCGTTCACAATTGAATATGTATTGTAAAATTGGCGACAAAAGTTAAGTTGTCGCTCTCCAAATCCGCTTCCATATTCTGGCCCTATTTCTTTAGCAAGGCTCTTTATCAGATACTTACCATATTCGGCACTTCCCTTAGCTTGTTGTTCTTTTCCCACAATACGATGTCCTATAGCCCTGTACATCAGTACTCGGCAAAAATCAACACTACGCACTGCATGGGTATGAGCTGTGTTGATAATGGATTTTATTGTCGTTGACAAAACCTTGTAGGGTAATGTCTTGCTTATTTTTATCTGTCATATCTCTTTATTTATTATTCAACTATTAATTAATGAGTGCAAAGATACTACGATTCTGTGCATTCATTCTGCATACTTAAATATTTCTGCAGATTTTCTTCAATTTTTTCCTTAATTGTGTCTTTAAGGCTTTGAGGAGAAAGAACTTTCACGTCTGTAATGAACGAGAATTTCAGCTGGTTAAACTCTTTGTTGGGCTTAACCTGGATGGTTATGATTCTTATCTTCATTATTTGGTTACCTTTTCTAGTATATTTTGCATGATGTGTGCGGACTTATTGCACAGCTAGTTCTAGGTTCGTACTTTAACTATGAGCATTTGCCTACCTCTTATAGATAGAGAAAGTTGGCATCCTTGAAAAATATCTTCATGTATGTCTCCAAATCCGAGTCTGTTTGTTGGATGTATAGTTTATCCTCCAGAGGTTTAAGTGATTCAATTCTCTCCAGGGCATAGTATCCCATCTGGGAATATTGCTCAGTCCTTGCCATCATATACCACTTGTCATCATGCAGGCCTACATGGTAAGGGTCGCAAAAAATGTCGAACTCACGGTCATTGAAGGTATGGTAGTGTATCTTGAGAGGTTGGAAGCTAATGATGGATTCTACTATCTTTGCCAGGTGTTCCAACCCTTGAAGATTAAACTTCTGCTCTGGTAGGGAGGGATTCTCTTTACTTATGCCCAGCCTATTTTCCAGATATGGGATAATCGTGTTGAGAAATTCACAGCTACGTGTACAGTTTCCATTCTGAAACCTTTGCAGGGTTAGGTAGAGTGAACTTAATGAAGAACAGAGTGTATTGATAGCTTCAAATGGCAGGGCGTTATGGAATATGCTATAGTTCTTTTTGCTGTATCTATACCAGCTTTTTCCGTTCTTTGTTGGGAATTCCTCGATAGGTGCTTGAAAAGCGGTAGCTTCTTTCATATACTTGATATCTCCCAAAACCAAACGAGGGTTTACCTGGGCTCCAAGTTCTCCCCAAATGGCTTCACCTACTTTCTTGGAAAGGTCTATAGCGGTGTATTTGTGTCTTGTATCTGCGAAGCATCTGTCCAAGACCAGGTATCTCAACTGATTCTGTTTTTCTCTAATCATGATGATGGATGGATTATGTTATGCTTTTTGGGGTGTGGTGGGTTTGATGGTCAGCACCTCTTGTTGCTCCAGTGTACAGTTACAAAGTCTGGTTCCTATTTCATGGAGCTTTTGAATGATGTGCTCACTCTGTTTGTCTCTTGGCAGTTTCAGCCGGTTGGCATAGTGGGAGAGGAGTCCTTTATTAATCTGTGTCGCCTTGGCAAGTGTTGCCAGGGGTACATACTGGCTGTATGCTTTCAGAAGAGAAGCCATATCAGAAAAATGATAGGTAAAGTCATATTCCCCGTTCTTATACCATTCCGGAAAATCGCCATCTGGGTCACTGAAGAATGGGTTCAAGACCTCCAGACTTCCTTCTGCAAGTTCAATGAACTCATTGAAGTCTGGGGAACTCAGTTTTTTCACTACAGGTACTCCACTGTCTTGCCATACAGAGCCGGTGAATTCAGAATCTTTCCATTGGATATTGATGATGAAATGTCTCATATTGTTTTTGATCGCAAAGGTATGTAAATGAATACTATTACACAAATAAACAAGGTTAAAAGTATCTAAATGAATACCTTAATACTGCAAAAGAGGTGTTTTTTATCTTAAACCTTAACGGAAGTTAAAGTTCTTGCGATTTTGTCAAGGATTATCCTCGCGTGCGCGTGCGCGCGATGTTTTATTTTTAGGGATTTTGCATTTTTCCCAATTGTAAAGAAAAAGAAATCACGTTAATTTTGGGCTCGAAAAAAAGTGTGATTTTTGTTTGGAACTTAAGGAAGAAATTCATACCTTTGCCGCCGAGATGCAGAACAGCACTCAACGCTCATGGCTCTTTGGGATAACTGTGTTTAGGCCTTAATATATAACAGTTGGAGCTCCTACCCATTGGCTTTGTTCGTTCAAAGGATATTAAACCAATTAAATTGAAAAAGCAATGAAGAAGTTTTCGTTATTGATTATTGCGTGTGCTTTATTTATCAATGCGCATGCACAGAGGGTAGTAGCTCCAGAACCGGAGTTCATTGGTAGCTATTGTATGCTCACTAGCGATTCTACATACGTCGTTCTTCCAAAGGAAAACGGCAAGGTAGAAAAACACCAGAACAAGTTCTCTAAGTTTTCCAAGATTGCAGGTGCTGTAAGTGACCTCGGTTTTGCAGGTGGCATGGTAGGACTAAGCACAGGTAGCATGGCTGGACTGGAGACCGGTGTAAGAGTGATGGGTACGGCTGCCGGCGTGGGGCTTGCTGCAGATGCAGTGAACACTTTGGCTGGAGTGGAAGGAATGGATATTGCTTTTGCCGGAGGCAAGTCTGCTCATTCTATCAAAAAGGACGGAAAGGATATCCGATTACTTATCAAGGTTGAGAAGAATGATTATGACCCGATGGGCATCTACCGCATCGTGCGTTTCAAGGCTTCTAAGAAGGACAGAAGAATACAGTGGCTGACACTTCAGCCTGCGGTGCTCGGAAGCTCTGATGCACAGAAAAAGGGATATCTCTCCTTCTCTGGACACAAGTATGGCAACCAGAGTTATCTGCTCACCATTCCGGCTTCAGAGCTTGAACCAGGAGAGTATGGAATCATCTATATGGCAGTAGCTTCTGCACAGGAGATTCCTTTTGGAACATTTAGTATAACTAAGTAAAACTACAAGATTATGGAGACATTATTAATGATGTTGTTTGTTGGTGCCTTGGCTAAGGGCACAACAAAGGCTGTGCTTGGTGGTGGCAAGGGAAGAAAGAAGAGAACCAACTGGGACCATCTTAGCTATGGTCAGAAGGCTTGGCTGCATGATCATTCGAAATAGCCAGGTTTTAAGTAGGAACGGAAATGAGTGAAATTTGCTTCATTTTAGTCGGATTCACCGCACTTGTTGGGGCTTGCCTGGTGCTTGACCGGGCAAAGAACCTTCAGGATGTGAAGATTACGATTTTCTTAACGATGGCAGTTTGTACAATCCTCCTCGTAGCTGGTACCATCCTGGTTTGAAGAATAAAATATCATGATTCCGTGATATTTTATTCATTGTTTTAGCGGTTGGCATATGATTGGCCATCTTGTTCAACGTGAAGTCTGGCAAGAGGTGGATAGACGAATTAAAAACTATAAGTTATGGTTCAAGAACGTAAGATTGCATTATTGGTGGATGCTGAGAATGTCTCTCACCATCGCATTGACCAGGTGATGGCAGCTGTTAAGAACAACCTGGGTGGCTTGGTTACAGTCAAGCGTATATACGCAGATTGGACTAAGCCCAATCTTTCCGCATGGAAGGCTGTGCTTCAAAAGCATGCCTTCCTTCCTATTCAGCAGTACTCTTTTACCTCTGGCAAGAACTCTACGGATTTTGCCTTAGTGATTGATGCGATGGATTTGCTGTATCAGAACGATATTGATGTGTTTTACATCGTATCAAGTGACAGTGATTTCACAAGGCTCGTCATGCGCATCAGGGAATCCGGAAAGATAGTGATTGGCATGGGAGAAAAGAAGGCGCTTGAGAGTTTTGTCTTGGCCTGCAATGATTATATTTTCTTTGAGGAGAGAGGGGATGCTTCTTCTACGGTTTCTGGAAGTTCCGATTTTTTGGAGAAGGTATCTTCTCAGGCTCCTTTTATTCCATCGTTTTCCGATACCTCGTATAGCGTGAGTTCTGTGGCTGCCAGTTTTGTGGTCTCTTCCACAGCTTCCTCTGATTCTTTCTCTTTCTTGGATGGAGAGGGTAAGATTGTTGCGGAAGGTATGGAGGATAGTAAGGAGGACAGCATGAAAGTATCGGAGCCTTCTGGTGGTTTTCTGAAGCCTGAGACTTTGAGTAGGGATACAGGACAATACCCTTCAAACCGCAGCGTCACAGCCTCACGGAGGTATTGCCCTCTATAAAGATACTGTTTTGAATACCTTATCAAGTACAAAGAAAACCAATTCATCTGAAATCAGCAAGAGAAATGGGAAAAGTTTTAATGTTGATGTATCATTTTGTTGAAACAGCAGTTGAAAATCGGACTTCTGAAAGGAAAACATGCCATTTTGTTCCAATTGTCATGACAGTTTTTGACGGAAATCAAGAAATCATACCCTTTTCTGCATTTTCTTTCCAAAAAAATGTGCGCGCACACAAAAAGGCATTATCTTTGCACTCGAAAAGATTGAATAACGAATAATTAAAGTAAAGAAAGGGTAACATTATGATGATATTAGGAATGACATTGGCAGTTGCAGCTGCTCTTTTTGCAGAGGTTGTAAATGTAAACAATAAAATCAGCCTCGGCAAGTAAGCAAGTTTTGAGAGGCATCCATAGGATGCTTCCAGAAAAGCTTCTCTAATAGATATTAGATGAGGTAAAGAATATGTAGATTAGGATAACAGATTGATATAGAGAAAGGATAAGATTATGATGATTTTAGGAATTATTTTAGCTTTGGTCGTTGCAGCATGCGCTGAGTATGGTGCAAGATCCAACATGAAAAACTTCGCTTAACAGGCGATGTTTCATGAAAATTTGAGAGAATTGTAGAAAGAAGTTTCCATATATATTATAGAGATGGCAGTTGTAGGCGTTTGTGAAGATGCTTGCAGCTGCCTTTTCTTTTTGTATCTTTAGGGTGTCGAAATTCAAAATTAAAGTTGTACCTTTGCACCCAAGTTGAGATTACAGAAATGAAAAAGGAACGTGAAACGGCAAACAAATATCGTCAGCAAGCTCTTGAAGGAGATTTAATGGCGATGAACAACATGGGTGTCTGCTATGCGCAAGGCATCGGTGTTGTGGAGGATCATGTGATGGCATTTCAGTGGTACATGAAGGCTGCTGAACTGGGAGATACTTACGCATGCTACAATGTGGCAGAATGCTACTACCAGGGAGATGGAGTGGAACAGGACTTCGAAAGAGCTCTTCATTGGTATCTGATTGCAGCAGAGAAAGGAGATGTACAATCACAGGTTAACGCTGCCAATGCATTTTACCTGGGTCAGGGAACTAAAGAAGACCACGTAAAGGCTCACCAATGGTGGCTGAAAGCTGCTCAAAGGGGACATCTTCAGAGCCAAAAGAATGTAGGTGCCTACTATTGGAATGGAGATGGAGTAGAGAAGGATGACAGTTGGGCTGCCTTTTGGTATGAAATGGCAGGTCAGCAAGGTGATCCACAGGCTCAGTTCTCTACCGGATGGTTCTATATGACCGGTACAGGCGTTAAACAGGACAAGCGCAAGGGACTCAAATGGATTCACAGAGCCACTGCCCAAGGATTTGAGCATGCCAAACAATGGTGCAGGGACAATGGGTACAGTATATATTAATAATGTAGTGAAACAAATGAAGACAGATTTACGATTGATACAAGAGCAGCAGCCTCTCATACACAACATAACCAATTATGTGGCTATGAACTTTGTTGCCAACAGCCTATTGGCTATTGGAGCATCACCAATCATGGCGCGTGCCGAGGAAGAAGTGGAGGAAATCAGTAGCAAGAGCAATGCCTTGGCTCTCAACCTGGGCGTTCCGGAAAGCACCACTGCTCACTCGATGATACTGGCAGGGGAAGCTGCCATGGAAAAAAGAATTCCTATCGTATTTGATGTGGTTGGAGTAGGAGCCACCCGCTTTCGTATGGATATAGCATCACAGATTATCCTCAGGTGTCACCCTACAGTCATCAAGGGAAATGCCAGTGAGATTCAGGCATTGTACTCTCACCAGATAGGCATGCAGGGAGTGGACAGTCACCAGGAAACCTATGAGGTTGAGAAACAGGCTAAGAAACTGGCTCAGCAACTTTCCTGTATCATAGTTGTAACTGGAGCCATAGACTTCATCACGGATGGCGAAAGAATGGCTTATGTTCATGAAGGACATTCCATGATGAGCAAGGTTACTGCAATGGGATGTACTGCCACTGGTATCGTTGGGGCATTTCTTGCTGTGAACTCCGATCCTCTGGAAGCATCTTTTCATGCCATGAAAGCTATGGGAATTGCCGGAAAAAGGGCAGCTTCCCAGTCTAGAGGCAATGGTAGCATGATGATTAACTTCCTCGATGAACTCTGCAATCTTGTGGCTGATGTCTAGGATTGTCAGAATCAAGAGACGTTCCTTCATGAAAAGCTTCATTGCAATCAATCTCTTTGGCATGATTGTTACTTGCGAAGAGCTTTCTAAAGTGGAACTCAACCATGAGCTCATACATACGGCCCAAGCAAGGGAGTTGTTGTATATCCCATTCTACCTCTGGTACATCTATAGAATGGTTTTTCTTATATCTCAGATATCGGGATTGGATGCGGGCATATTACAACATCAGGTTTGAAAAGGAAGCCTATGCTCACCAAGAAGACCTGGAATATTTAAATCGAAGGAAGCATTATTGCTATAGATGATGTTACGTGGTGCCATAATCTTGCTATTCCCCAGTTTTTTGGGGAATAGTTCTACACCTTTTCCCCAAATTCCACAGGGGTAATTTATGGCGCACAAATTATAAGTCTCTGTATATCAAGCTTATCATCTTTTCTATTATCTTTTGGCATGCAGGTTGCAACTATGAATAGCGGGTTCGATAATGAATCCACAAAACAGAGTAAATAACAATAAATAGTAACAATTTAAAACAGATAAGATTATGAAGAAGTTCGTTTTTGCAGCTATCGCAGCTATGGTAATGGTTTCAGTAAGCAACGTATTTGCATCAAGCAAAATGATGATAGATAATTCTGAAGTAGTTCCAGTTGATACAGTAGCACCTGAAACTCCAAAGGATTCAGCAGAGATCAGCACACCTGTTTTGCCTCAGGCTGGTACAGAAGATTCAACAGAGCAGGCGACTCCTGCAGAGACAACAGCAGAGTCTGTAGAAACAACCCAATCTGAGCAGCCAGCTGAGGTTCAGGAGACTCCACAGAAGAACGCCCAGCAGGAGTCAACAGAGATAGAACAGGCTGCTGTTTCAGAGTAACAAATATCTGATTTTCAATATAATTAAAACGCAGAGGTCTGCTGGCAGTAATGCCGGCAGATTTCTGCGTTTAATTTAATACATCTAATTATTCTTTAAAAAACTTGATAACCCATCTTATAATAAAGTAAATTATGTATTTTTGCATATCATAATTAAGATTAAAGCTATGACAAAGAATACAATGGCAAACAAACTTCCAAGGAAGTTGATTCAAAAGATGGAAATCGTGGGTGAGCAGATTAAGCTTGCCAGATTACGGCGCAACCTGAGCATGGCACAAGTTGCAGAAAGGGCAACATGCTCGGAAGTTACACTTTGCAAGGTAGAAAAGGGATTACCAACGGTTTCCATCGGAATTTTCCTGCGTGTACTCTATGCTCTTCAGCTGGATGATGACATCTTGCTCCTGGCAAAGGATGACAAACTCGGAAGGGCATTGCAGGATATGGGACTGAAGAATCGTCAACGAGCATCTAAAAAGGAGTAGGAATGGAACGACTGTTTGTTTTCGCTGATTTTAACTGGCTCGGCAAAGCGGAGCTGGTAGGGGAGTTGTGTTATGAAAAAAACTGCCAAAATCTAGGATTTCGTTAGGAATCTTTAAATTTTTCACCAAAGGCTGCTGCAATGTGGGCTAAATTTGCTATGGAAAAACAAGGGAGGATGAAAGGATATGGAATGGATTATAGCATGAAAATAGTTAAAGAAATATATAAAAGTCAAGTTTATTGCGTAAAAAACAAGACTTTTATTAACTTTGCACTCGAAAATAGGAGATAAACATGGTTATAGCAAGTCTGATAAAGGAAAAATTGTCATCGACCCCTGCAGGGGTCGTATTGACAACAAGAGATTTTGGGGTGGAGATGCGGTATCAGCCGGCACTTGCCAAAGCTCTCAACCGTCTTGTGCACCAAGGCGAACTGCAAAAGATAGCAAAGGGAAAATACTATATTCCGAAGAAGACCATTTTTGGAAATCTGAAACCTGCAGATTCTGAACTTGTAAAAGACTTTCTGGAGCAAAATGGCAAGATTGTAGGATACATTACCGGAACTGCCGCATTTGCATCCCTGGGGTTGACTACACAGATAAGCTCATCCATCCTTGTCGGCACAAATAAATATCGGAGACCTATCACAAGGAATGGCGTGAAAATATCTTTCTTGTTACAAGAGAACGCCATAACATCAAGCAATATTCCACTTCTTAGAATATTGGATGCTCTGCGCCTTATAAAGGACATTCCTGCCACTTCACCAGATGAATGTGTGACGAATATTTGCAAAGCAATCAATGCTCTTTCAATGGAACAGAAGCAAGAATTGGCAGAACTATCCTTGGCATACACACCTTATGTAAGAGCTTTGCTTGGAGCCATCTACGAGAACATGGGGCTTGAAACGGAAACCATCAGTAAAACATTGAATGGAGTGACCAGCTACAAGTTGCCAGTCTCCGACAAAGTATTATCAAACAAAAAAAACTGGAACATCATATGAGATTACATGAAAACAGGGATTTGTTCTCTGATGCATTGCAAGCAGCATCGCAACCTGTAGAAGATGGAGGACTCGGCATTAAGAGTATCTTTATAGAGAAAGACTATTGGATTTGTCGATCGTTGTCTTTGATGGCTGCGAACGACAAGGATAACCGTGCCATTTTCAAAGGAGGAACAAGTCTTACAAAAGCATATGGTATCGGTAGTAGATTCTCAGAAGACATAGATATTGCTATCTCTGAGGCATGGACGCTCAGCGGCAACCAATTGAAGATGCTGATCAAGAGAACAGCATGGAGCAGTTGATTTCGTATTTGCCAAAATATTCAATAGCCATGACAAGGAAGGTAAAGCTATAGATACCAGCAAGAGAAACAAGTATGTCCACCAGCTTCATGTCATCAAGGACGCAGAGATTATAGGAAAATACTCCGATGCAAGTTGGGTGTTAAAATGGTAAGAAAGGAGATTATTTATGTCACTAAAGAAGATATTCAGATGCCAGGATTGTGGGTACGAGACCGAAGTATATGAGGGACGTGGCTTCATGGGACAGCATATCGAAGCCATGTCTTGTCCTGACTGCAGAAACATAGTACCTCTTGTGGTGGGTGGAGTAATTGGTGATGCTGCACCTAGTTTTAATTCTCTTGTAGGAAGGCTATGTCTAAGATGTGGTTCTGACAGGATTCACAGGTGGGATATGCATACTTGCCCAAAGTGCGGGAGCAAGATGCAACCCACTGGCGAAGAAGAGTTTTGGACATGAAAATTCTAGCCTATATTTACCTCTTTGATATTTTGCTGAAAATTACTTCTCCTCGTCTGAACGGTTTGACGAATCTCATATTTAACCTCCATGCCAAGGATATCCATGATTTTTTCAACCGTCGATAGGGAAGGCATGCACAATTCATTATAGAAATCATGACTATAGAAGAAGCTATCAAACAAAGACATAGTGTACGAAAGTACATACACAAACCTCTTTCAACTGAGGTAGTTAGAGCACTTGAAGAAAAAATCTTGGAGTGCAACAAAGAGGGTGGCCTTCACATACAACTGGTTACCCAAGAAACCAAGGCATTCTCCGGCATTATGTCATATGGAAAATTCCATGGCGTGGAGAACTATCTCGTAATGGCAGGGCAAAAAGACGACGATCTTGATGAGCGTATTGGCTATTATGGCGAACAGCTTGTGCTGCTTGCCCAAGCCCTAGGACTCAACACCTGCTGGGCAGGATTAAGCTATCGCAAGGTGAATGAAGCCTACAAGATAGAAAAAGGGGAGAAGTTGACATGCATGATTGCCTTGGGATACGGAGAGTCACAAGGGATTAGTCACAAAATCAAGACCATGAAACAGGTGAGCAATGCAACCAGCAATTCTCCTTCATGGTTCCGAAAGGGCGTGGAAGCAGCTCTTCTTGCTCCCACTGCCATCAATCAGCAAAAGTTCTCATTCTTCCTGCAAGACCAGGAAGGTACAAAAGCTGGTTGTAAACCCAAAGTTCTTGCCAAGAGAGGCTTCTCAATGGTAGGATATACCAAGATGGACCTCGGTATTGCCAAGCTTCACTTTGAAATAGGAGCAGGAAAGGAAAACTTTAAGTGGGTGGTAAAGAAAGGATGAGAGACTTCACGGAAATATGGCAACTTCAAGATACCATCATTACAGCAGTCAACGCATGCGGTTATGGTGTCTGGGATTTGCATGCTACCAGTTGGGGATTTCATCTGGAGTTAACAGAACATTTGGATGATGCAGAAATCTGCAATATCTGCAGTCAACTTCCGCTTTCTGGAGATTATGAAGGAGAAGGCACAAATGGTTCTGTTCTAAGTTTGTACAACTACTGATTATTGATGTTCAAAAATAAAATAAAGCATATAAATTGTATTGCAAGGATTATTATCTTAAATATCCGTAAAAAAATTACGGCGTATTGATATTTTGTATATCTTTGCAACTGCTTAGCTGCACTTGACATTATAATAAAAGATAGTTTGCATTGTTTAAGTGTGTATTAGCTTTGCACCAACAAAATTGTTATCAATTAAAAATAAAGTATATATAAGCATGCTAGTAAAATTTGCCGTAACGAACTATAGAGGATTTGCCAATCGTATAGAATGGGATTTGTCGAAACCAAGTAACTATTCGTTCAATACTTTTGCCATTAAAGATGGTATCATCAAGAATGGCATCGTATATGGACCTAATGGTTCTGGCAAGTCGAACTTTGCAATGGCCATCTTCGACATTACCAATCATCTTTCACAGAAGTGGAAGAAGGTGAACTATTATGATAACTTTACATATACGGGAAAGTTGAACTTCCCCGTAAAATTTGAATATACATTCAAGTTTAGAGATAATACGTTACTATATACATATAGCAAATCACCTGATGGAAAACTGGAGGAAGAAGAACTTGTTGTGAATAACAAGCTTATTTTCTGCAACAAGAATTCTGTCTTGACATTGGATGATGTTGAATTCCCGATGGATTCTGCGGTGAAGGCAAACCTTGCCAATAACGCCAATAATGTATCCATCGTAAACTTTCTGCTTACTTCCTATCCTCTTGCCAAGGAACATTATCTTCTGAAACTGCAGCAATTCGTAAACTCAATGTTATGGTTCAGAAGTGTTGAAAAAAATGAGTTTATGGGGTTGGCTACTGCTCCGGCAAATCTCGATGAGTATATCATCAAGAAGAAGCTGACTCGGGACTTTGAGGAATTCATCCATCGGGTAAGCGGACAAAGTTTTGAGTTTCAGGAGCCAAAGGATGATGATAAAGAGTTGTATTGCGTATTTGGATTAGGTCGCATTCCTTTCGATAAGATTGCATCAACGGGTACTCAATCTCTGATGCTGCTATATTACTGGCTGAAACAGATGACAAAAGCATCGTTCGTTTTCATAGATGAATTTGATGCTTTCTATCATTTCAGACTCTCTTATGAGGTTTGCAAAACCCTCTTTTCCCTTCCATGTCAGGCTTTTACGTCATCACACAACACCTATCTGATGACCAACGACTTGCTTCGTCCAGATTGCAATTTCATCTTGCAAGACAACAAAATCAAGCCGTTGAGCGACTGCACTCAAAAAGAGTTGAGATTCGGGCATAATATAGAAAAAATGTTTAGAGGTAACGCATTCGAAGTATGATACTATTTATTCAACTCACAAGTAGAACAGTATGTGAATACCGAAGATTGCAAAGTAGCTGTACTCAATGCTTTCCCAATTTTTCTGTTTGACTATTTCAAATAATATTTTAAGAGAAGGTTATCATACGAGGACATTCTATTAAGCAACAAATTTGGACTATCTAAAATTATATTTGCACAAATATGCGTAAGGGCAATAGGTTTAAGAGTGGCTAAGCTCATATTGACATTATTACTGACAGCAAGGTTGCTTTAATTCATCTAATTATTCGTTTAAAAAAAGGGCTAGCCCCATAATCAGGACTAGCCCCCAGTTTTAATTATTTTCTCGATGCAATGAATGTATCTTGAAAGCTGCATAGCACTTCAAGAAAGATTACTTAACCTCAATGTGCTTAACATCGTCTTTCTTCTCCTCCTTGGCTATCTTAGGAATCTCAATCTTCAAGACACCGTCACTGACCTTAGCGGAAATCTTCTCCTGATCAGCATCCTCTGGCAAAGCATAACTCTGAGAGTAGCTGCTGTAAGAGAACTCACGACGCAAGTAATGCTCTTCCTTCTTCTCCTCCTTCTTCTCATCCTTGTTCTCGATGGATACATTCAGATAGCCATCCTTATCGATGTTCATCTTGACCATATCTTTCTTCAAACCAGGAGCTGCAACCTCCATCGTATAAGCTGTAGCACTTTCCTTGACGTTGACTGCAGGAGCTGTTGCGTTCATGTGTGGCATCAAGCCTGTATCAAAGAAGTTGTCATTAAACCAACTGTTCAACCAATTTGAAACACTGTTATTTCTACGAGCTAACAACATCATGTAAAACCTCCTAATTCTATTTTTCTCGTCCTCTCTTCGCCTTCCGGCTCAGTCGGGATTTCTCATTGTTTTTAATTTATCCTTTTTAATAACGATTGCTTCGGCTTACGAGACTCAAGGATTTCTAGAAACCCTCAACTGTCATTACTTAGGGTTCTTGTCGTTCCCCTTGCCCTTTCGGCTTCGGCTTTCACTCTATGTAGGAGCAAGTTACGTGCCAACCCGGTTTGTAGATTTGGAGTAAACAGTTTTTGCCAATTTTGACTAAATATTCTGCAAAATTGACAACAATGGATAATTAATTTAAACTTTGCTGCTAAAACTTCATGCTTTTTAAACCTGTTTTTCAATCCATGCCATCAGTACTGCTACAGCATACTGCTGTTCTTCTCCTGTCAGCTGTCTTCCGGCAGGTATATGATGCCATTTGAAGAAACAACCACGGCAACAGCAGCCTGTAGCATGCTGGGCAATGAATACAGGATGCCCTCTCATCGGTGTCTGCTTGCCGTCATTGGGAATCACGGCAGGAGCAAGGCGTTTGGCAACGAAATCCTCCGCATGCTTACGGATGGTAGCCAAACCCTTTTCTGCAATATATTCCTTATCCTTCTTCGAGAGATGGAATCGGCTGCGAAAAGCTGATTGGGAAAGTCTTTCAAACAAATCAGTCAAGTCATACTCTTTGTCTGGAGAAGTATCGCTTTCCATGTCTTCTGAAGAGATAGAGTCTTTCTGATGATCCTCTTCCTCCTCAGGAAACAAATTGAGTTCTACATATTTTGCTTGGTTAACTTTTGATTCTTTTTTCATTTCTATTAGCCTCCTATATCTATGAATCTCCTATTAATATTAATGGATATCAGACTCTTACGCTGCAATTTCATTACTTCTTGAATTTTCATACCAAGTAGTGTATTATATTGTACTTTTCCTGCAAAGTTAACAAAAAAATCTAGATTACGTAAGAAAAGGTGTAATATATTGTTCTTTTTATAAAAGATTATAAGTTTCTGAGATTTTTCTTGGTTTTTTGCCTTTGAATATTGTTTTTTTCTTAACTTTGCATGCACAATTCATTATAGAATAGCAGTTTATAGTTTACAGTTAATAGTTTATAGTTTACGGTTGATTTCGTGGTTATTTGCTGATAACTTGCAGATTTCTTGTTAATTGCTTGGTGGTTTCGAGAAAAAAGCGTAACTTTGCGGTTAGATATTAATAAAATGAATTATTATGGCACAGGTAGCAACAATGAATCAAGCTCAATTGCAAATCCTCGATATGCTGTCATTTATCAAGACTCCTGAGGCTTTGCGAGATTTGAATAAGGTAATCTCCGATTATTTTGTTCAGATGGCTGATGCTGAATTAGATAGGATGTGGAATGAAGGAACCCTGAATGAAGAACGTATCGAGAGTTTCCGGCATCTCCATGAACGTACTCCGTACAATAAACCAATATTATAATCTTTAGGTTATGAATATTGTATTGGATACAAATAGTTTGATTATGTCAATCGCCCCTAGAAGTCCGTATCGTAAGGTGTGGAATGCTTTTCTTAGTGGCGATTATAACCTTTGTGTGTCCAATGAAATAATAGAGGAGTATTCAGAGGTTTTATCTCGTAATATATCCCCTCAAGTTTCTGAGGCCATCGTTTATGCTATATTGACTAGACCCAATGTAATTCGCAAAGATCCTCATTATACTTTTGCTTTAATTGAGGCAGATAAAGATGACAATAAGTTTGTAGATTGTGCCATTGCTGCAAATGCAAAGTGTATTGTTACAGAAGACAAGCACTTTAAGGTCCTGGAAAATATTCCTTTTCCTAAAGTGGAGGTTATAGGTATAGAGGATTTTAAATGTTATTTGGATAAGTGGATATAGGTTTATGTACTGGTTTTGGTATATCACCATTACAGCGTAAGGTGCTAGATAAAAATCCTGAGCGTTGGCTTTGTTATGTGTTGAAGCACATAGATTCTACGCCTGAGGATAAGTATTATACTCTTCTTCCTGAGTTCTGGGAAGATGAGGAACAATAAAAATGAATTTAATTTATGGGGTGATTGGAACGTATGCACTTTCGAATTGCTCTGGCTCTTCTTTGGCAAAGAAGTAGTTTTTTCGAAAACCTACCCGTCCTTCCTTACCCTTAAGGAAGGCTCCACCTCTCATCTCGGTCTTCTTCAATGGTCTTTACACCCCCTTCGGTTCCCCCGTTAGCGGGGGACAGAAACCTCAGGGAAGAAGAGGGAAACCGCCCTACTCGGTGCTCAGAACCGCTACGCTCTAAGGTTGGCGGGGCATCAAAGCCCTCGCCAGATATTGTGCGGGATGGGACCGCCTTATTACAACTTGCTTCTGGTCTGCGCCATGTTGTGCGGGATGGGACCGCCTGGGAATAGCAGTTTATAGTTTACAGTTAATAGTTTACGGTTGATTTCGTGGTAATTTGCTGATAACTTGCAGATTTCTTTTGATTTTCTTGGTGGTTTCGAGGAAAAAGCGTAATTTTGCGACATTATTAAACATTTAAAAGGAGAAGATTATGGCATTAGAGATAAGAAGCATTCCTGTTTTGACAGGTGAGACCGCTGAACGATTTGTTCGTGAGGCAGAGGAGAATGAACGTAATCCACAAAGAAAGGCATTGCGAATGTCATTTGATGACGTTGAGAAGATTTTGATTCGTTCAACTGCTAATTTGAAAGCGCATGGAGGAAAGAGTCCTTTTGCAAAGTAATTGCTCTCTTTATCGAGTTACGACAAAAGAGGAGCTTGATACTTTTAGCTGTGGCGATAAAGACCTTGATGACTTCTTTCATCGAGAGGCTTGTCTCTATGATGGGCAATTATTAGGGAAGACATATTTCTTTGCAACTGAAAGAAGTGGTAAGGATGAAATAGTCTGTGCCTTTACATTAGCTAACGACAGTATCAAGGCAGCTTTAATTCCAAATGCTTCAAGAAATCGAATACAGAGGAAAATTCCTAATTCTAAAAGAACAAGGAGTTATCCTGCAGTATTGATTGGAAGACTTGGAGTAGCCAAGGATTTTCAAAGTACTCATGATGGTATTGGATCACAAGCGATAGACTATATCATATCTTGGTTTTTGTTACCAGACAATAAGACTGGTTGCCGTTTCATTGTTGTTGATGCTTATAATAAGGAAAATGTGCTTCATTTTTATGAAAAGAATGGCTTCAAATTCTTGTACTCTACAGAAGATTTAGAGAAAGAAGCAAATCATATTCCTGAAGATGAACACTTAGAGTCAAGAATGATGTATCTTGATTTGTTGGGATATATAAGATAAAAAACAAGAGGTAATCTTTTTGATCCTTCTTAACTCTTTTCTGTCCCACAGATTTCACAGATTTACACAGATGGGGCGGGTGTGAAGTCCGCAGTGAATGATAGGCAATTGCTCATTCGCACACGGATTTCACGGATCTCACGGATAGGGCAGACGTAAAGTCTGCAGTGCTGTATTTCTACCTCTCCGTCTCTCCTGTAAGGAGAGCTCCACCTTTCTCACCAAGCCTCTCTTCAATAGTCTTTACAACCCCTTCGGTTCCCCTTGTAGGGGACAGAAACCCTTCTCGAAATGAGAAGGATGTAACCGCCCTCTGTGCTGTTTTTTCGAAAATCACCCCGTCCCTCTTTACCCTTAAAGAGGGCTCCACCTCTCACCCCGACCCTCTCTCCTCAGGAGCGAGGGAGGAAACCGCCCTACTCGGTGCTCAGAACCGCTTCGCTCTAAGGTTGGCGGACCATCAAAGGTCTTCGCCATATTTTGCGGGATGGGACCGCCTGGCTGTTGCGGGAGGAGATCTAATGCTGCATCAAAGCCCTCGCCATGGTTGTGCGGGATGGGACCGCCTGGGGAAAGCTTGCTGAGGTAGGGAACTTTTGCGTCAATTAAATCTTTATACTGCATAAACCATGAGAATAACTGAGGAAGAAATTCGGTGATTTGTAGAACTTTTATTCGGTGATTTGCCGCTGACTTTCTTGCTGATGGTGGAGAGGTACTTCGGTGTGATACTGAACTATCAAGAGCAGCGTGGCTGTAGGATGAATATAAAAAGAATATAAAAGGAAAAAGCGTGCAAGCCACATCATAGTCGCCTGCACGCTTTTTTGTCATCTAAATTTCTGATGATTTCCAATCGAACACGATGGTGTTGTCTTCTTTGATATTGAAGCTCATACCTACCTTGATAATTTCCTTGCCGCTCATGGCAAAGGCATCGGCATAATGCTTGCTTTCTATCTGCTCAAGAGCCTCCTGGGCAGTCTTTCCAAACTTCAGCTCCATTACATAGATAGTATCGTCCGTCTCCATGGTTATATCAATTCTCCCCTTTGACGTGTGTTGCTCCACTATAATCCTGAAATTCGTGAGCAAGGCAAAGATGATATACATCGTTTGCTGGTAATGCCCTTCGTAATGGGTGTTGTTGCAATAAGGCACCGTCTCCCAAAACGATTTCAGCAACTGTAATGCTTCGTCTATCTTGCCCTGTTTAATAAGCACCGACATCTTGGCGATGGTAGTATTACACATTGCAGTCTTTGAGGTCAAGTAATGAGGCAACAAACTTCTGTACAATCCAACTCTTATTTCCTTGTTGGGAATGGCTAGGGTATAGAGCTCCGTTTCTTCATCATAATCCTTGATGGTGATGTAGCCACTCTGATAGAGCAGCGGCATGATGGTGGTCATGGTTTCCGTGGCAGCATCAAAGTCATCCTTTCCGGCTTCCATGCTCTCGCCCAGGTTCGCTGGCAGAAAGTTGAAATTGCGCATCATATTGATCAGATAAGTAGGAGTGCCTGATCCAAACCAGTAGGAATCAATCTTCTGCTTGGCAAAGCAGGTTAATAAGCTGAACGGATTATAAACGTCTGGAGAAGGCCATGTAAAATGATAGCCGTCATAATTATCCTTTAACTTAGCTAACGTCTGCTCATACGATAAGTTTAATTTTTCAGCAAGTGCATCTATGTCATTCCGCATTCCGTTCACCAGTTCATCTTCCGTTATTCCGCAAATGCCGGCATACGGCTCGTCCATACTGATATTGGTGATGTTGTTCAATTCGCTGAAGATGCTGAGCTGAGAGAATTTGGTGATGCCTGTGAGGAATACGAAGCGGAGCAATTTCTCGCATCCTTTTAGCGGACTGTAGAAATTGCGCATGGCGTTGCGAAGTTCTTCCAGTTTTTCATCCTCGTGCACCACATCAAGCAAAGGGGCATCATATTCGTCAATGAGTATTACCACTTGCTTGCCCGTTTCCCTATAGGCAGTCTGGATAAGTGAGATGAGGCGGACGTTGGCATCAACAGCCGGATTCGTAATGCCCCATTTCTGCTCTTGTTCTGCAAGTTGCTGGTCGAAATATCTTTCCAGCTGGGCTATCTCCATGTGTTTGCCCATGCTCATATCGAAATGAAGCACCGGATAGCTTATCCAATCCTTTTCTAGCTTTTCGATGGCGAGTCCTTTGAAAAGCTCCTTCTTGCCTTCAAAATAGCTCTGCATGGTAGTTAGCAACAGCGACTTTCCGAAACGGCGTGGACGACTTAGGAAGAAATAAGTACCATCCGTATGTGCCATACGATATACATATTCCGTCTTGTCAATGTAGAACTTATCCTCTACTCGGATTCGTTCGAAAGTTTGTAATCCTATCGGATATAGTTTTCTTGCCATAATTGCTCGCCTTTCTTTTAAGTGATATTCTCTTTGTTGGCAAAGATACGAATAAATGGTGAAACCACCAAATTAAAAACATCTTTTCTTCATTTATGCCCCTTATCTCATTTCCTTATACCTTTTATTTCTTTTCTCCCTTCTCTTATTTCTTTTCTCTCCTCCTTTTATTTCTTTTCAGGCTTCCTCTTATCTCCTTTCTTCCTTCTTGCTGTATTAATAATGGGTTAATCTCGGGAAAAGTCTTGGTTGATTATAGGATAAAATGTTCTTTAACCCTATTGAAATCTCCGTTCATCGACGTTGAACCGCGGTTCAGCGTCTATGAATGGCGGTTCATCGACGCTGAACGGACATTCAACGTCGATGAACGGAGATTTTATCTAAGTATAAATGTTTCTTTTCTTAGTTGAAAGAACTGTTTTAGTAGGTTAAAATCCTTGTTTTACCCCTCTTCTTGCTCTCATTCATTCGTTTTCTTGCTCTCATTCACCCTCTATAAGCGATGGAAGCGCCTTTACCACGTCAGTACTAGCATAATAACCTCTCTGTGCCGTCTTGACTCCTTTTTGGGAGTATCCAGACTAAACGGGACACTAGTGTAGATTTGAGTGAAGTTTAGAATCAAGAAATCCACAGCTGGCTTGAGTACCTGCTGTGGATTCTCTGGTTTATATTAAAGTGTAGGATTCGATAATACTGTCGTACTGATCAATCGTAATGGCATCGCCTTGTAGCGGCCGGTGTTATTTCCATTACTACCACTCACGAAGCGTATGTTGGAAATACCCTTCTTATCGTTGTACACGTCGAAATAGTTATACCAGTAACCAAACTCATGACTATCTTCACCGAAGCCTTGGGTTCCTGAGAGAAGCGACTTGGTCCAAAAGACCACGTGCATTGGATATTTATGGCTTTCACCTTCCAGATATCCTCCGTATGGCAGATAGATGGTTTTCAACTCAGAGCTTGTTGTATTCATAAATGTACAATAGTACGATTCTCCAAGAGCAGTATGGCGTACCTCTGTTTTAAGTGTACCATTCGCAATCAAGTCCTCAAACACCGATTTCTCTGGTATTTCAAAGCCTTTAGGAGATAGAGTAGAGGATAGATTCCCATGCTTGACATCTGATTGATTCTTATCCTCTGAAATCTTGAAGTATCCACCGATGGCACCTTTGTTGTTTTTGAACTCATTGATGTCTGGTACATAAGGACTATTGTCGGTGGCACCCAGGTTACGGTCAAGCATGATGTAGGTATGGTCTTTTCCCTTTACCTTCACTACACCATAATAGAACATACCTGTTACCTTAAGTTTGTCATCACCACCCTCTGCTAATTCGTATTTGTCAGCCATATCTTTTGTTATCTTATGGAAGATACCAGTATGATAAACAGTGTAGGTGATGTTGATATTATCCTTGTTTTTTATCGTAAAGGTGCCTTTCCAAAGATCATAATTATTATCGCTATTATCTGCCAACGTCACTTTCCAGAATTTTTTGTTTCCATCAACTTCTTCACGAACATTGAAATGGCTATCATTATCAGTCAGAACATCCTCATCCTGCTTAGGTATCTTATAACTGTAGGCATTCTTACCTACAGTAAAATGAAGACCATCATTTCTTTTTACGTTTTGCATTTGATCTGGTCTGATTCCTTTAACGTCATTATCCAACCAGGCAAAATAGTCCGATTGATACGGACTGTCATCTTTTAACATGATGACTTTTCGCTTAGGGTCGTCTCTCATGAAATCGAAGCCCGCCTGAGTTATCTTCACATCAAGCTTGAGATCACCAGAAGATATCGTAACCGTTCCTGTTCTTGGGGTTTCATCAGTGTTTGGATCCAGCGTAAACTTCAGAACATATTTCTTTCCAGAAGAAGACGTTTTTGTTTCTGGAATTTCTGATTCTGATGTCTGTGGATTACTCTTAATCCAGCTATCTTCAGAATTGATTTCTATTCCATATAGCTTGCCGTCAGCACTTGTTGCAGAAGAGAGTGTGGTGAATAAAGTGATTGTTGCTTTTACATCTTCAGTTGCTATAGCAGCTGTCGCGTTTACTGATTGATCATCACATACGCCAAGTTCATAATCCTTGCAGGCGATCATCCTGGTGATGGCAGGATTGTCATCAACGATTTCTGCCTCTATTCTGTTTTCTGGTTGTGCCTTGATGGCTTCGTCCAAAGTCTTAAAACCATAATCATTCACCTTGGTAACGGTGATGGTATAGTTATGGTTTCTCAAGAGGGCAAACTGAGAGCTCTTGTCTTTATTATAAAGACCAACTTTATAGTAACCTTCTACAGCCTTCTTGGTAGTAGCATCAACATATTCAGCCTTGATGATAATGTTTGCTTGACCAATAGATGTCTCGTTTACAGCAACAACTCTGCTTGAGCCAGTGCCAACATTTTTACTACAGAATTCTGTAGTTGTTGCCAACCCTTCATCTGTTGGCTCTTTATAGTCTTTTGGAGCAATAGCAGTTTTCTTCGCTGTATTATTGATGATAAGCCCTGCGCTTTTTTCAGGAAAGATACTCTTAATGTCATCGGCAACTTTGAGGGTAATCTTGGCATTAGAGCGTAGAAGCGAAATCTTGGCAGTCTCAGGAGTTAGCAAATCGCTAACCTTTTTGCTACCCCAACAAACTGGCTCAGTAAGGCTTGGAGTGCGCTCTGCTGCTTTACCGATATCCTGTAAGTCGCGTGCCTCTTCGACTGAAACATCTGCATTGGCAACTACTTGTATGTAGCTTGCTTCTTTCGGAGTGTTTGCTTTGATGCGATAGCTGCCATTGCTTTGCTTGTTGGCGTCTGTTAATTGATTGGTACAATCTTCTTTGTTTAGATACTCGTTGCTACTGTCGTAATAAAGCAATGTGAGCTTGTTGATTGATTCTGTTTCCGTAGCATCAGCTCTCGTGCCCAGTTGCTTTTCAGAAAAATTGGGCAAATTAATGTTCAAAACTACCCCCTCGGCAGGGATTTCATCCCCACCGAGTCCGATAGTCTCCATTGCATCCTTGCAGGAAACAAGGCTTAGGAGCAATCCAATCCATATCATTAAATGCTTTATCTTCTTCATTTTTTCTATATTATTTATTCTGTTACGTCATCAGGCTTACCTTGATACCATTTCCCATTTTGGTAATAGCCGGTATCGTTCTCGAAACTATTGCCATTGAAGAGCGTAAGCACATCACCATCTTTTTGTATGATTTTGATATCTTTGTTATGCTCACCTTTGATGGCTTTCAGCGTGATGACTGTTTTCCACCAATTACCCTTCTGTTCGCGTTTCCAGGAGTTGCCGTAGTCTACATTTTCATTTGAATTTTCATCATGAATCTTGAATTGATCAGTTTTACTATCTCCAGCAATACCATATTCTCTATACCAGCCCATTGTTTTCTTTTCCGTGTATATGGTTATATTCAAGTCCTCAATTTCAGGCATGTCATCAAATATATGGTATTCAGGATCTGAAGTTGGATCATAGACTATCCAGCCTTCGCGATCTTCATAATCGAAAAGAGGAATACCTGGTGCTCGATGGTGAGGACAACGATGTAAAGTATAACCCAAATCAAGATCTTGATTGTTGTTGAACATAATCAACGTCTCACCTGGCTTTATGAATCTATTTTCAGTAGTTCCTTTTTTCACTACTGGTTCCATATTTACCTTAAAGTCTTTATAATACCAGCCCTTGTTGGTATTGTCGGCTTTCATAGCTTCACCAGGCCATTCATCTTTGCTAGCATCACCCTTAGTATATATCCATCTTTTTTGTGTCAAAGTACTGGTTCCTTCTGATGTTTCACCAATCTGGGTATACATATAGATGTGATGGTTGTCTTCTTTTGCAGTATTCTTACCTCCATCATTATCCCAACCGTCGTACCAGTTGTTGTCGCCACCTTCTGGCATTATAGCCGTAAAACGATCAGTATTTTTACCTCCAGTATATTTACTGCGGTCATTAATCGCTCTGAAACAGATACGATAGTCACCGATAGGAGGACTAACTGTTACACGAACAGCCTGAGACTTAGAGCGGTCTTTTGACATTACCGTGAATTCATGAATGGTGGTTGTTACAGGATCTGTCGTAGCTGTAACCATGAATGTTCCTGTAGCGGCATTCGATGAATCTAAACTCATATTGATGGTAGAGTTACCTTTTGTATTTGTAGTTCTATGCAGCACAATTCCCCCGAGATTAGTATCCCATTTCACCGTTCTGATATTCTGAGATTTATCATCTTTATTATAATAGATGACCAGTTCTTTTGTAACATCCAGATAAGGTGTAACATCGTAATCTACATCAATGTATTTCTTGAGATTATTTGCCTTGATCCAAAACTTTGCAGTGCCTTTTCGCTGTTCTTCTGCATAATCTTTGATTGGGATATTTGGATTCACGCGAAACTCGATACTGTCATTGCCATTAGCGTCTTTACCACGTTTGGTGCCAATGATGATGTCATTTGAGTTTATTTTAGTATCGCATCCAAACCCTACTGTGCCTGCATTCGAATTATATGTGATATAATCATTTTTCATTGAAGTTACATTAGCCTTCGTCTTGCTTACCCACAAAGTAGTATGGTTGAAGTCAGCATCTATTTTTACGGACTCCCATGGCTTGATGCTTACATTACAGTCGAGAGTCATGTTTCCCAGACTCTTGATCTTGCCGGTAATCTCATAGTAGGTACCACGAGGGAATGTTGGAACTTCTGAATTACTGGTTTCATCCTTCTTATGCCCCAAATCGATGCGATAATCGTTGTCGATAGAATTAGCCACCTTGCCTTTGATGGTTAGGTAGCTGCGGTCGGCTGCAGACGAAATGTAACGCTCTGGGAGATAATACGTACTCTGGAAGAGCCACTTGCCAGAAGCATCTACAAGATTACTAGTTGCGTCTCCTTTACCTACAATATCATTCTTATTGTTTGTTTCTGCTTCTAAAGTATGGTCTTCCCAGTCTGTATAATATACAGCTGGAGCATCAGAAGTCTGAGAATTATATAGATTACTTGGAATTCCTGACTTATATTCGCCATCAGCCAAAGATTCTTCTACGAATTTACCGCCCCAATAAAGATTGGTAAATGGAGAGAGTTTATTGGCTACGATGTTATCGATTATAATCGGCTTGCCTCCGAAATTGGCTTTTACTTCTGCCTGGGTTGGATCGAAAATGAGATTCAACTTTACCTTGACGCAGGTAAACTTCATATTGGCAATCACCTCTGTATATTTATTGCCTGTTGGAGTAATCTTGGTTTCTACAAGCTTACCAGTAGCATCCATTTCTGGCTCATAAATCATCGGGATATTCGTGCAAACAGGCATACCTGGCTTTGTTCCACCACCATAATGCAGCACGATATTTTTGAGCTTTTCTTCCGAATCAATATCCGGGTCTTTCAATACATCACTCATATTGGCAACTACATAGATATGGTAAGTTCCTGGCTGAATATTCAGCTGATAGCTAGCTACATTTTCTTTCAGCATCATTGTAGCCAGTGGGGCAGGGAGCGTCTCTACCAGGAGCTTGCCATCATTTCCATTTCCTGTAGGGACAGGGAAAGCATAGAGGGTCAGGTCGTTGATCTGGCATTCATCTACCGTAGCATTATAGGTAGGAAGGCCGGAAGCATCGTCGGCACGGGTGCCGCGGCTGCTGAGCACGGTTGGCACGAGTACATGTAAGTTGCTTTCTGACGAAATGGGGGCGCACTCGCCTCCAAGTTCGTCAGAGCAACTTACTGTAACCAACAATATAAACCAACTAACTAAACTTAAAATGAAATCTCGTATTTTCATTGTTTCCAATTTTTAAAGTCAAATACTCTTATGAGCTAAATGCCCGGAAGGGGCTCTGACACCTGAAACGGTTAGAAATCGACAGGCTGGATGCGCTTGACCCAATCCAGGATGGAGATTCTGATCTCCGCATATCTCCACTGGTTACCCTGGAGGAAGAAGTCGAGCTTGTAGTCGTACTCACGGTCCAGGAATTCCTGCTCTGAATAATGACGGGCTTCGAAAGCACCACGGCATTGAGCCAGATAGTCAGCAAGATCGATGCGTGCCACCTCTTCGCCAGTAGTCTTGTTCGTGATGGTGAGGTGCGCGTTCTTGTCGCTTTCTTCTTTTTTCGGATGCCAGATGAGTCGGGGGAACATGAGGGCGGCATGAGCGGTGCGCTCCTTTACATTGCCTTCCTTATCTTTAAACTCAGTGGTCCAGGTGTAGTATGGGGTATATGTCAACTCCTCGTCGGGGAGGAGAGAGTTGTCGTAACTGATATCGCCGTTGGCATTGGTTATCTGATAACTGAAGTCATCGGCATTGATGTTGGCAGGCTCGTCGGTCTGATGCAGGCTGATGGTGAGCTGCTTGGTATCACGAACCAGACCGATGGTATGGCGTGTAACCTGCAGGTCTTTTACTTCAACCAGTTCGTTGCTGAGTCCTTGCCAGAGTGTATCGAGCGGTTGGCTCTGGTTGTTCACCTTGCCCTGTTCGCGGTCGAGTCGTGCATGGAGGGCGGTGATGTTGTCACCCTGCTGTGGCAGAGCTATCTGGAATTTGGCACCTGGCTGCGCGAGTGCATCTTCGTATTTCTTTTGGAAGGCGAAGGTTGCGAATCGGTATTTGCCCGGTTCCAGATTGATTCGCATGGCATAGTTAGGGTCCTTGAGCGGCTGTGATGTCGCATCGTTATAGGCATCATGGCGAGCAATGAAGTTGCCCTGCTCGTCGTATACGAATACGCTGAGTCCGCCCACATGATCATTGAACATGTCGGCACGCTGCACGTTGTAGTCGTACTTGAACTGCAAGTCAACACCCATGTCACAAGGAGGCAGGTCGTCGTGCATCAAGTCGTTGCAGCTGCTGAGCAAACTGCCCGCCATGATGAATCCCCATCCCATGCATATATTCTTGATCCAACTGTTAAACTTCTTGTTTGCCATGATGCTTATCTGTTTTATGAAAAAGTAAAGTGTATAAATTGATTCTTATTCTTCCGATATAGCCAGCCGCTCCTTAGCGCTGGAGCGGCTGAGCTATATATAATAATGTGAAATGGATTACAAATCGATCTTCTGAGAGCGCTTAGCCCAAGAAAGGATCTTTACGCTGACGTTGATGTACTTATCGTTCTCATCGTCTGGAAGATCAGGCTTAACCTCTGGAACCTCAGGATAGCCAAGACCGCTTACCTTGTTTACAGAAAGCTCGTACCAGTTGTTGCGGAGCACACCGTAACGACCGAGGAATGCGTTGTTGTCTGTACCATAACCAGTACCAGGTGTCCAATGAGTCATCTCGTTGAAGTGCTTGATACGGGCAATGTAGTAAGCTTCGCCATTGAGATATGTAGAGATACCGGCTGCATCTGACAAACCAAGCTTTTCGTTGATTGTATCAACCACTTTCTGGTCAACCTTTGACGTACTTTCGCCCTCTGACGTACCTTCGCCTGGGTTGTATGTAATATTTTCTGCCTTAATAAGATGCTGACCAGCCTCACCACTAATATTATTATCAGTAGCATCAAGCTTTACTCCATATTTTTTCTGCTCTTCACGATCTGTAATTTTCATAGCTGTGAGAGCAACGGTCTTAATCTGCGTCTCAAGATCTTCTTGGCTCCAGATATCGGTGTTGTTACCAATCTTATAGAATGTCGTATAGTTACTTTTAAAGTCCTTAGGAGTGAAAACTGCCTTAAACACAACACGTGTAGTCTGACCCTGCTTCATGTTGTTAAGATCGAAGGTGTTCTCAAGGCAATACTGAGGATTGGCATCACCTGCGTCGCCCGTAACGTCTTTATTTTCAATCATTTTGAAGGCTGTCTTGCAGTTTGCCAATTTCTGATATTTAGCATCATTATAGTTAGGATCTACGCCCCAATATACACGCTTGAAAGTTTTGTTACCACCGTCATAGAAACGAGGTGTACTCCATATATTAGCAAAACCCGTAGTAGCCGAAGACAAACCACCAATCTGATGAACCGGGAAGGTAGACTTATTGGTTACGTCGAGCTGCCATTTCTCTATTTTCACTGTGGCACCAGCGTATGTAGTATTGTCACCAATAGAGTAACCTTTTGTTTCAAAGTCTTTCATTGTAACCTTAGCCAAACCACGCTCTACGTAAATTGTAGTAGCAGGCTTAGCCTGTGCTTCCTCTTTTGAAGCGTAAACACCTTTAATATCAACAAGAGTTGTAGGCTCGGTTGTTTCATCCTTATACATCGGAGCATTTGCCATAAAGATGCCGTTTGAAGAGACGTAATTGTCAGCATTAGCCTTTGAATCATCCTTACTCCAAGTTGTATAAGTAACGCCAGAAGTAGGCAATGTTACCTTCTTGGTATCATCATCAGTAGTATTATTGTTGAGGAGCACCAGTGCCTTATAGGTGTCTTTTACCGATACACTTGTAAGCTTTACAGTAGCAATGGCCGCAGTTGTAACACCATTTTCCGTAACGTCTGTCCAAGGGTTCATGGTTCCAAGCTCGACACTTTCAACGAACTTGTCGTCTTTGTCAAAGATAAGGATGGTACCATTCTTAACCTCATACTCAGCAGCAGTACCTTCATTAAAACCAGGTGTACCATCAGGGTCGACATCAGCACGTGTACCACTCGTTGTAGGCAGATTAATCTTGAATGAAGCATACGCTGTACCAGTCTCATTCTTACTAGAGCCATTACCACCATTTACTAAATCGTTGTTGCTTGAACAGCTTACTGTCATAGCTGCGATGACAGCCAAGCCAAAATAAAGTTTAATCTTCATAATCTTAAAAGTTAAGCTTGTTTATAATCGTTATTCTCTAATTTTCTGTTATTCCAATTCCTTTATCTGCTTGAAGACATCTCTTACACGCTCTGCCTCTTTCGAGTTGCCAGCCTTGGCAAGATGCTTTTCGGCAGAAGTAAGATCACCTTTCTGCAAATCGGTGCAGGCGGCATTGAGATTCGCAGCCTCATCATCTGGGAAGAGACGGACGGCAATGTCGAATACCTCGTTAAACTCTGGCGAACCCGGCTCGTAAGTCTGTGCCACCAGGAACATCTCCTGCAGAGAAAGCTGCTGAGGCTTGGTCTTCAATATCTCCTTTGCCTCTTCGATGCTGAACGGACGAACCGTGTAGGTTACCGTATAGTCGCTATGACGGAGACGAGGATAGATTTGATCCAGGATGTAGCGGTAACTTGCCGGATGGAGCTTTCTGATCTTCAGGTCCTTATCGTCGGGAGCCAGCGAGGAGTTAGCTATCTCGAGAATTGCTTCCTTATCAGCCAGATGACTAGCCTGAATCTTCTTCTTGAATCCTTCCCAGTCTTCCGGTGTAGCCTGATAGGTAAAGAGCTTGCTGTTTAAGGTGTAGAGGCTGCTCACATAGTTGCGGAGGGCAGCTGCACGCTCGTTGGCAAGGCGCTTGTTGTTGGCATACGAACCATCAGGCGAAGCAAAACCGTGGATATCAATATCTGTGATTTCAACGTTCTTATCGTTCTTCACCAGGTCGATGGTGGAAGTAATCTTCTTCAGCTCAGTAGCATTCTCGCGGAAGTTGGCAAGAATATTACTCTTGTTGAGCTTGAAGCTGAGATAAGCTTCACCCTTTTCGGCTCTCACCTTCTTGGCTTCCGCCTTCGGCTGCACGAAGAAATCCTTCGTAATCTTCGGTGTACGGTCGATATCCGCAATCGGCGTATTGTCCTGTTCTATCAGGTTGCCGCATCCGCAGAGATCTTCTTTCACCGAGAGTTTGAACTTCTTCATCCATTTCTGATAAGGAACAGACTGGGCGAAGTAAACCTGCTGACTGGTCTTGTTCTTGCGGGTAAGAACCTGTGCCTGCGGATTCTTCTTGCTGTCGGCAAGTCGGCGGTATCTTACAGCCTGGTTTCTACCCTGGATGATGATAGGGTTGAGAGCGATAGAATCAGTTCCTACCATTACCGGTGTGAAAACAATCTGCTGCTCTGATTTCATCTTCAAATCGTTCAGGTTCATACGGAAGGCAACGTCCATCCGGTTGCCGTTCTTGCGTGCCAAGACACTGTCTACCTGAATCTTACCCCCTGCCAGCTGTTGAGCCTGAGCAGGCATGATGCCCTGAGAAAAGAGTATGCAGAGGGGCGAAATGACCGCATAAAGCTTCATTTTATCCATATTATGATTTCCCTAAATTTTTTTGTATTCTGTCTAGTTATTACGTGTTTTTATTGTCTGTTTAAAAACTACAGTTAAGTTATATTCTTAGAACACGTATATGAGAGATAGTGCGGCTTTTGTAGGGCCCACATAGTTGCGGTGGTCTTTGTCGAGACATTTTTCGCATCGTCCGTAAAGCTTGTAAGGACTGTAGGCATATCCCAAACCGATAGAGCCTTCGAAATTGAGGTGCTTATTGAGTAACCACTGATAGCCGTAGGTGAGGCCTCCACCAACATACCAGCCTTCATAGTGCCTGCCCTCCAGAGTTTTCGGCAGGATGCCGAAGGGCATGTCAATGTTTTTAATGTTGTATTCACCGCCTAGGGCATGGATTCCGAAGAAATGGCCTCCAAACTTCTGGCAGGTGTACCATCTGTATTCTGGCATAACATTCCAGAATCTCATCTTCTTGTCGCCCGAGAACTTCCAGGGGTTCAGGGTGCCGAAGAGTTGGAAGGTTGTTTTCTTGCCCGTGCCGATTTCGATGCCGGCGTTGGCAGATGTGGAAGCCCATCCCAGTAAGTTGGTCTTCAGAGCGACCTCCTGCGCTCGCGTCGTTGCCGTTGAAAGAATCAGCAGCAGCAACATAGCTGATTTTATGAATGTTTGCTTCATCATATCTTTACTTTTATATTTGGTTTCGTTTATATTAAACTTAGCCTTCGTTCGCTAGTTGGTATCTTTTTTCGGCTGCAAATATAAGAGAAAATTCTATCGTACACAAGAAAATATTTCAAAAAGGTTCTATTTATTTGTGCAAACGTTTGCACATTCATGCAATCTGTTTGCGCACACACATCATAAAGCACATGATTATAAGTGTAATTTGCACAAATATGCGTAAGGGCAATAAGTTTTTTCTAAAATCACCCCGTCCCTCTTTACCATTAAAGAGGGCTCCACCTCTCATCTCGGTCTTCTCCCCTCAGGGAAGAAGAGGGAAACCGCTCCTCCTCGTCGCTCGGAACCGCTACGCTCTAAGGTTGGCGGGGCATCAAAGCCCTCGCCATATTTTGCGGGATGGGACCGCCAGGCTGTTGCGGGGGAGACCTAATGCTGCTTCAAAGCCATCGCCATATTTTGCGGGATGGGACCGCATGGGGATAGCAGTTTATAGTTTACAGTTAATAGTTTATAGTTTACGATTGATTTCGTGGTTATTTGATGATAAGTTGCAGATTTCTTGTGATTTTCTTGGTGGTTTCGAAGAATATGTGTAATTTTGGTGGCTGAATGTTGAACTAGAATAAATAGGAGGAAGAATATTTGGATACTACAAAGTTAACAAGAGAAGAGGCTCTACGCCGTTGGAATGCTTCTAAGGAAAACAAACGTAAAATGGTGGAGAAACTGGAGAACTTGGTTCGCAAAAGCTGTCTGGAACGTACTGGTAAAGAACCTATAGGGGTAGAAGTATGGTAGTAGAAAAAATGTCTCTGGCTGTGATTAATGCCAATTCCATAATTCTGATTTTTAAGAATTCGGATGCAAAGGTAAATACTTAATGTGTTGAAAAGCAGTTTTATTATCCATCTAACTATTAATCTTTATTAATTATACATAGAGATATACCATATATATGAAATATATTATGTATCTTTGCACCAAAGTAGAACCATTTAAATAAATACACTTATGAGTACAGTTTCAGTAACACCTTCTAAAAGAAAGATCATTGACTTAAAAGATGATACTTTTAAGACTCTATCCATTATGGCTATTCAGAAGGGAACCAACCTCAAAAACTATATTGAGGATATACTCAATGGCATAGCCGAAGATTACGAAGACGCAAAGCTCTATGCTAAATTAAGAAAAGAGCAGCCAGAGGGTCTCATCCGTGCCAACAAAGAAGAACAAGAAGATTTTGAAAAGTGGTTAGGCGTATGAATGTCGAATTTTCCAAAGCCTTTGTCAAAGCTTCCAAACGTCTTTCAGGCAAGATGCTCGATTCTTTAAGACGTACGGTAGTAGAAGTTAAAGCAGCCAAAGGTATTCAAGATATCTCTGACTGCAAGAAACTTGTTGGGTATCGTAATATATATAGAATTCGTTTAGGTGACTATAGAGCACTATTTACTCTAGAAATTGAGTTTTCTGGCGATACTATATTCTTTCAATATCTTGCTCCACGAGGCGAAGCCTATGGTAAAAAGATGAAAACAGAACTTAAACGAATAGACAAAGAATAATTATATTATTCAGTCTCCAATGTATCTCCACCATTAGCATGGCGGTCCCATCAGCAAGTTGCCCCCCGGCGGTCCCATCCCGCAAAAACATGGCGCAGGGCTTTGATGCCCCGTTTTATGTTTAGATCTTGTCTCGTAATAATGCTTCTTTTGTTCACTTTTATAAAGAAAAACTTGCAAATATGGATGAGATTGTCTACTTTTGCAAATGAAAAGGAACGAAATTTGATAGATATGTGTACTTTTAAAAATATAAATAATTAATAATCATTTTTTGTGTCCACTTTGGGGAACTGCTACAAGGAAAACTGTTAAAATTTGGAAAAACGGACAAAAAGATGCGTAAATACCTTGGAAAAACGGACAAATTATCGTATATTTGCCATGGAAAAGCGGACAAAATACGTCCGTTTAATAATAGAAAAGGGGACAAGGATATGATTAAACGTAAGATAGACAGATATTTAGCTGATTTCTTCGAAACGAATAAGAAAGCTTTGATGTTGACAGGAGCAAGACAGATAGGAAAAACATATTCTATCCGTCGTTTCGGTCATGAACATTTTGAAAGATTCATAGAAATCAACTTCATCGAAAATCCAGGCTTGGTAAAGGTCTTCAGCAAGGCGAAGAATAGTCAGGACATCTTGTTGCGTCTCTCCACTGTGACCAGCCAGGATTTGATCAAGGGCAGTACCCTTGTGTTCTTTGATGAAGTGCAGGAATGCCCGGAAATCGTAACTGCCATCAAATTTCTGGTGGAAGAGGGGAGCTATCGCTATGTTTTAAGCGGTAGCCTATTGGGTGTGGAGATCAAGAATCTCCGTTCTGCACCAGTGGGATATATGGATGTGAAAGATATGTATCCTCTTGATTTGGAGGAGTTTGCTACAGCAGTTGGTATCAACGATAGAATTATAGATGCTTTGAGGAAGCATTTTACTGAAGGGACTGCTGTAGATGAATTCATCCATGAAAAGATGATGGAGGTATTCCGCCTTTATCTTATAGTAGGTGGAATGCCTGCAGCTGTTGATAAATATCTGGCTACCAATAATCTGCAAGATGTAATGGCAGAGCAGCAGGCTATCATACGTCTCTATAAGCAGGATATAGCGAAATATGACCCTGACCATAAATTGTATATTCAGGAAATCTTTGACAGGATCCCTGCTGAGCTTGATGCCAAGAACAAGCGTTTCATATTGAAGAACCTGAATGAAAACATCAAGTTTGCACGTTATCAGAACAGTTTCTTGTGGTTGAAGGATGCCGGTGTAGCTTTGCCGGTATATAATGTTGAGGAGCCTACTGTGCCGTTGATTTTGTCGAGCAGCAGAAACTTATTCAAGCTGTTTATGGCAGATATTGGTCTTTTGGCAAGTCTTTATGCGGATGGCATTCAACTGAAGATTTTGGATAACGAACCATCCATCAACTTTGGTTCGGTATATGAGAATGCCGTAGCACAAGAGCTCTGGGCGCACGGTTTCCAGTTGTATTATTATAACAACAAGCGCCAGGGTGAACTGGATTTTGTGATAGAGCAAAATGGTGAGGTGTTGCCGATAGAGGTTAAATCGGGCAAGGATTATGAGCGTCACAAAGCGCTTACGAATGTGGTGAACTCAACAACTTATCAGATTTCTAAAGCCTATGTGCTGTGTAATGATAATGTGAAGAAGGTGGGAAAAATCACTTATCTCCCTATTTACATGCTGATGTTTATCAAGAAGGAGCAGAAGCTTCCTACCAAATATTCCATTGATTTAAGCGGACTGGTTTAAAGGAGCTCAGTATTAAAAGAGAGTCCGGTTTTTTAAAGGACTCTCTTTCATTATATTATGGGTTATTCTACAGTCTCTATCATGTCGATGATGGTATAGATTGGCAAGATATCAAATGCAAGTCGGGTGTTAAATTGTTCTCTTGTAGGAAGGCTATGTCTAAGATGTGGTTCTGACAGGATTCACAGGTGGGATATGCATACTTGCCCAAAGTGCGGGGGCAAGATGCAACCCACTGGCGAAGAAGAGTTCTGAACATGAAATCATATTTTTTGGGACAGAAAGACGAAGAAAGCAAGTGAAATAAATATATAGATATCTTATAGTTCGTTGTCTAGGATTTTCAGAAATGGTTTGATGATAATGACAAGAATGGACTGGAATATAGACCTTTAACGTTAAAATAATGCAAGAAGTTTGGCGGTGTGAGGGGAAAAAAGTATTTTTGCAACCTAATTCAGTAAAACGTTTAAAAGGAGAAGATTATGAAACAGATATTAGTTACGGTAGATACTAACCAGCCTCTGCAAAACATTCGTAAGGCTATTAATATGCTTCGTGGTGTTGTGTCAACTACAGTTGTAAAAGAGCCTGTCTTGACAAAGACACAGAAGCAGCAAGCTTTTGTGAAGGAAAGTTTGACAAGAGCATTGCAGGAAGTGAAACTTGCAAAGTTGGAAGGAAGAAAACTACCAGATGCAAGGGATTTATTAAAAGATTTAGAAATGGAAGATTGACATGAAAATACATGTTGAATATGGCTCTGAGTTTAAAAGACAGTTTAAACGTTTGGCTAAAAAATATCATTCATTGAAATCTGACTATGATGCTTGGTTAGATGAAATTTACAAGAATCCTCTTGTTGGAGATGACCTTGGTGGTGGCGTTCGTAAGATAAGAATGACCATTGCTGACAAGGGTAAAGGCAAAAGTGGTGGTGCAAGAATCCTAACTCTTAATGTAAAAGTTAGTGAGGATGGTATGAATGTAACTCTTCTTACAATCTATGACAAGGGAGAAATCTCTAATGTCAAGGATGAATTTATAAAATTCTTGATAAAAAACTTATAAGCAATAATTCCCAATCTGTAAGTTGATTGGCTTACGGATTGGGAATCTAGGAATCTCCTATTTATATTAATGGATATCAGACTCTTCTGCTGCAGATGCTTTGTTTTCCCTGGGTTGTGGGTTGGGTACGAAGCCAAGGATGGCAACCAGACAACTCATCAAAGGACTGATGATGTTGAAGAAGCAGAAGGGGAGATAGACAAGTGTCGGGATACCAAGAACCGTACTCTGCGTCATACCGCAGGCTGTCCATGGAACCAATACGCTCGTTACGGTAGCGCTATCCTCTGTACTACGGCTCAAGAGTTCCGGACGGTAGCCTCGTTCGGCATACTCATCCTTATAGATAGATGCATTCATAATAATGCTCAGGAACTGGTCACCCATAACGAGATTGAGCAAGACGCCTGATGTCACGGTGCTGCAGACAAGTGATACGGTGCTGTGGATGCTTTTCAGGAGCATGTGGGTAATGGCGTGGAGCATGCCGCTGGCTACCATACATGAACCGAAACACATGGCACAGAGGATGAGCCAGATGGTATTGAGCATGCCAGCCATACCTCGGGTGGCTACGAGATCATTGATGTTCGCCATACCGCAATCTACCTGGGTATGGGTATAGCAGGTGGTCATGATTCCTTCAAAGAGGCTTTTGGCAGAGATGCTGTCTTCACCTGCTATCCCTACAAGTACTTCCGGCTGGAGAATGAGGGCACAGATGCATGCTGAAAGGGCTGAAAGAAGAAGTGTGATGAGGGATGGCGTCTTGCGGTAGATGAGCCATCCTGTAAAAGCCGGAACCAGCATCGTAAACAAGGAGATATTGAAACCATGGCTCAGACCGGTAAGATACTGGCTGATATCCACTGGCTTGGAATCATAACAGAGTCCGATGATGAGATAGAGTACCAGCGAGAGCAGGATGCTTGGTATGGTAGTATAGAGCATATAGCGGATATGTGAGAAGAGATCCGCTCCGGCTATACTCGAAGCAAGGACGGTGGTATCGCTCATTGGCGAGAGTTTATCCCCGAAATAGGCACCGGAGATAATAGCTCCAGCGGTGTAGGGGGCTGGTATACCCAGGGCATCACCGATTCCCATCAGAGCAATACCGATGGTGGCAATAGTGGTCCATGAGGTTCCCGTCATCACAGAAATGATGCTGGAGATGATGCATGCGCAGGGAAGGAAAAAGGTTGGCGACATGATCTGTACACCATAATATATTAATGTGGGTACCACACCACTGATCATCCAGGTAGCTGACATCATTCCGATGAGCAGCAGGATCAGGATAGATACTCCGGCATCGCCCACGGTCTTTTTGATCATCTCTTCAAATATATTCCATTTCATCCTATAGATGCCCATACCGAGTGCTACACAAACGGCTGTGGCTATCATGAGGGCCACCTGAGAGGCACCAGCCAGGGCATCATCAGGGAAGATTTTGACAACCAGGACGATGAGGGTGATAAGTACTGCCAGCGGTATGACAGAAATAAAAGGATGTGGTTCAACTGGCTGCAGAGACGAGCAGGATGCCTGATTCTCTGCAGCTTGAGATTTCTGTTTCTTTTCTTCTTGTTCCATTTGTTAATATTCTCTTATCATTTTAGTCTTTCATTTACTTTGCGTTTTCATCCGTTTCTTCAACGCTTTTCTTCTGTGTATTCGGCAAGAATCCTGCTATGATGCCGAGCAATGGCAGGAAGGCACTCACCTGGAAGATAAACTCGATGCTCGTCTTGTCTGCTAACCAGCCGAAGAAAGCAGAGCCCAAACCTCCCAAACCAAACATCAGTCCGAAGAAAATGCCGGCTATCAGTCCTACTTTATCTGGCATCAGGTCGGTGGCATATACCACGATGGAAGAGAAAGCCGAGGCAATGATCAATCCTGACAGGAAGGTAAAGATGATGGTCCACGTGAAGTTGACGAAAGGCATGGCGATGGCGAAAGGTGCTGCTCCCAGAATGGAAAACCAGATGACATACTTTCTGCCGAACTTGTCACCCAGCATTCCTCCTGCCACTGTTCCTATGGCAAAGGCTGCAAGGAACACGAAGAGACACAGCTGTGAAGTCTGTACCGAAACACCGAACTTATCCATCAGGAAGAAGGTGAAGTAGCTCGTGATGCACGTCGTATAGAAATACTTGGAGAACACGAGCATGATGAGGATAAACAGTGCCCAATACTTCACCCTTTTAGAAATATGGGTATTGAGAAGCGGTTGTTTCTGCGGATGGTTCACCACGTAAGCCAGTCGTGCCTTGTACCAGACTCCCAATCTTACCATGATGATGGCAGCGAGGAGGGCTGCAAGGGCAAACCAGGAGATGGCATGCTGTCCGAAAGGCAGGATGATGATGGCAGCCAGCAGCGGACCTACTGCCGATCCGCCATTGCCGCCCACCTGAAAGATAGATTGTGCCAGACTCTTCTTGCCTCCCGATGCCATCTGTGCCACTCTTGAAGCTGTGGGATGAAACACGGATGAGCCCAGACCTACGACGCTCACAGCCAGGAGAATCAGAAAATAATTCTCGGCAAAAGCCAGCATGAGCAAGCCTACCAAGGTGAAGCACATGCCGAGGGAAAGAGCATAGGGACGGGGATGCTTGTCAGCATAAAGCCCCGTAAAAGGTTGCAGGATGGAAGACGTCATCTGGAAGACCAGCGTGATGATACCTATCTGTGCAAACGAGAAGTCGAACTTATCCTTCACAATCGGATAGATGGAAGGGATAATCGACTGAATCATATCATTCAAGAAATGGGAAATACTACAGATGATGAGCATGGAATATACCGTACCCTCTACCATCTTAGGATTTCCCTTGATTTTACTACCTATTGACTTGATGTTCATTGTATTAATTTAAATTATTATTTTTCAAGCACTGGCGCCATGAAAAGATTTCCCGTTCATGATTCTCATTCTGATTTACGATTGAATCTTTGAATTCTTTCTTTGACTATTCGTAAATAGGTGCGTTTCATCTTGTCTGTCAAAAAAGAATTGTTGACCAAATGCTCTACTTCGTCAGGCAAGACTGAAAAAGAGTCAAGGAACATTGCTATACGCTTCTTCTTCAGACCGATAAGCTCTCCGAATCTCTCAAAGTCCAGACGGCATGGATGTCCTGTCCGCTCATACACATCACTTTTCTCCAGAGTCAGAGAAAGCCCCCCATTCAACCCCAGATCATCACCCTCGATATGGAGACAGGTGTTCATCAGGTCATAGGCGGGAGCAAGCTGGTAATGGTCGCCAATTCTCATGATGGAGAAGTTTTTCAGATGGTCGTCGCCGTTGCCGTAGATGTAATTGAATACAACCAACTTAAAGAAACGTTCCATGGCTATCATCCAAGCAGGAATAAATCGTTTTATTGCACAGGCAATATCCTCGAAGCATCCATCATATTTGAAATAAGTACCTTGCTCGGCTTCATTCTTACCAACCAGAGAAGCGAAATCCTCCATGAGATATTTGCTTCCATCCTTGGCTATGTCAAATCTCTTGGTAATATATACCATATCTCCATGAGGGGTAAAGCAAAGACCATTTTCTGCTGTAATGATACCATATACCTGTGAAGCTATCTGCATGGTAAGATGCTCGTTAGCAGGAATCTGCTTCCTTGTATAAAGAGTATTGTCCCAAGGTGCTGGCTTCAGAATATAGCGAGAACGTTCATCCGTCTGCGAGATTCTGATGATTCCATTCTCTATCACTGCAGGAAATTTCTCCTGAGCTCCAGAAACAGAGATACGTCTCATGGCTATCATAGTCTCTGATGTCTTACTGATTTCATCTATTTCAAAATCAAGCAAATGCGACACTTTCTGACCATCAAACAGTTTTTTGCAAGCTGTAGGAGAGTAAGTGGAAAAACCATCTGCAAGGGTGGATGGGCAATGATTTAATTCTTTCATGATTCTACTTCTTTTACAGTTAATGCTCCTATCGTATCATGGGTTGCTATCTTCAGAAGAAGTCCAAAGAAATCCTTCTCATCCAATCGCCAACTTCTGCAGACTATCTTTCTGTTTGCTCCTTCTGGAAGCATATTGGTAAAAACAGGGAATAGATAATCAGACTGATAAGGCTCTTCCCTGAAAGGCATGGTAAGTGAGATAGGATCATGGGTCCTATCCATCATATACTGCTTGTCGTATGTGAAGGTATAACCTCTGCCAGGAGTTGACTCCTCTAAGAATCCTGCTTCTGTGTCGTGACAATAAACGATAGCTTTTCTCATGACTTACTTTATTTAAACTGTTTGACGAATCTCATATTTAACCTCCATGCCAAGGATATCCATGATTTTTTCAACCGTCGATAGAGAGGGGTTTCCTTTACCACTCTCTATTTTCTTGATGGTTGAAATGGCTATCTCAGACATGTCAGCGAGGTCTTGCTGGGTAATCCCCAAGGCCATACGCTGCAATTTCATTACTTCTTGAATTTTCATACCAAGTAGTGTATTATATTGTACTTTTCCTGCAAAGTTAACAAAAAAATCTAGATTACGCAAGAAAAGGTATAATATATTGTTCTTTTTATAAAAAATTATAAGTTCCTGAGATTTTTCTTGGTTAGTACCTTCCCATTTTCTAAGGGTGATTATGGTAAATAGGCGGTACGTATATATAAATATTTGTACTTCGGAAATATGCGGGTGTCAAATATTGTTTCTTAATTATCGCAATTTCCGTATTTTCAATCTAGAAGGTCATGATGATAAAAATCTTTTGGTTTGATAGCGTATTACTTGCTCTCTGCAAGACGAATCACCTATAGTTGTACGACTACAGAATTCCGGATTTCCGAAGAAATTAGTGAGATTTATAACACGTTGAATATCTGATGATTACGAATTTCGCCATATTTCCAATATTCTTCAAGAAATATTTTCCGAGCGGAAATTCGTGATTTTCAGAGGATTTAAATCATGATTTTGTAAAAAAAATAAGCCTGGTCAACTGACGGAACATGACATCTGTATAATGACCACTTATATCTGAAATAGGGCTATTTTTGATTAATTAATAGTTATTTTACTCACATTTTAGCAAATATCATTACCTTTGCAATTAGTTTAAATTAAAACACGTAATATTAAGAATATGATTTCATTTGAAAGTGATTACAACAATGGTATGCTGCCAGAGATTCTAGAAGCTCTTGGCAAGACAAACGGTGATAAAACATCTGGTTATGGTTTTGATCCATACTCAGAATCTGCAAAAGAGAAAATCCGCAAGGCTGTGGACAATGAGAATGCAGAAGTGTTCTTCCTGACAGGCGGTACGCAGACCAACACCACGGTCATTGATTCCGTCCTCATGGGATGCGAAGGAGTAATCTGTGTGGAAACCGGTCATATCGAGGTACATGAATCAGGAGCAGTAGAAGCTTTCGGGCATAAGGTCATTACCCTGCCAGGAAAAAACAGCAAGCTGACAACCGGCACCCTGTCAGCCTATATGGATTCCTTCCTAGCCGACGAATCGCATCCTCACATGGTACAGCCAGGCATGGTTTATATCTCGATGCCGACTGAGTTCGGAATGGTCTACACCAGAGAAGAACTGGCTGCGCTGTATGCAACCTGCCAGAAATATGACCTCCGTCTCTTCATCGATGGTGCACGACTGGGATACGGTCTGGTTTCAGCGGCATGCGACTATGACTTGCCATTCCTTGCAAAACATTGTGATGTATTCTATATCGGCGGAACCAAGGTGGGTGCCATGATGGGAGAAGCTGTGGTATTCTCGGGCATGAAGGCACCGAAATACTTCTTCACCAACGTGAAGCGTCATGGAGCCTTGCTTGCCAAGGGCAGAATGCTCGGCATCCAGTTTGACACACTGTTTACGGATGAGCTCTATTTCAAGATATCGCGCCATGCCATCGCTATGGCTACCCGCATCCGCAGCATCTTCGAAAAGCATGGCATCGCCATTGCCTACGATTCTCCAACCAATCAGCAGTTTGTAGTCCTCTCACCTACCCTCTACGAAGCCCTTTCCCAAAAAGTAGCATTCGAGATATGGGAAAGAAAGAGCGAACATGAAATCATCTGCCGATTCGTGACAAGCTGGGCAACAAAGGAGGAAGAACTCGACGAGCTAGACCATATTCTTCAAGCTTACGCTTAAGAAGGCTAAGGATGGTTCTCCTCCAGAATCATCCTTAGCAATTCTTCATTTGCCTCGTTGTTAATCTCTGCATCCTCCAACTCAGAGAAATAGTCAAGCGTAGCTGAACATTCGCCTGTAATATCTATCCCTATCACTTTCTCATGGGCATAGATGATGCGAAGCACGGCTTGGAGCTGCATAAGTGTCATATCTCCATTGCTCCAGTCGGTGATGGCATCCTGCTTTCTCAATACATCCTTGTCGATGGATATGTAAACCGGCTCATGTATAAGTTTACCTGCCTTCGACGGCCAAGCCTGGTGATGGTCTATCTCTGCCTGACTGTAGAACAACACCCTCTCTCTTAAGTGAACAGGCACCTGGGCTATCAACTCGTCCGATGCCCCCACAATGATAATGTGTTTGACAAACGGGTTCTTCTCCAAAACATCTCTCACCCAACCACCACATGACACAACACCCTCCCATTCCGGTTGCTGCATATCCGGATGATGGTCGAAAACTATGAGCGAGAAAGGTTCATGAATTCTTGACACCCAATATTCCGTAAGATAATGGAAATCTCCGGAATCTATGAAATGAACGGCTTTGGCAGGAAAAGGAGCCAATCGGCGATGCAGTTCCTCTCTACCCTCTTCGTCACAATAGCAGTCTACCCCTTTCATGTCCCGGCAATCTACATGGATAATATTCTTATTTGAGGCAAATGCCTCCAATTCGTATACACCGGTAAAGTTAAGGAGAATGATAGGTATTTTCTTTTTCATATTGAATCAATTTTCTAAATGCTGGTTGCAAAAATACCTAATATTCATAAATACTTGATGAATTATACATTATATTATTGTTAAAATTAGCTTTTTTTATACTTCTACACAATTTTACTAAAATCATATTAAAACAATTTAATTTTCAACAAAAACATAGTAAATTCGTATTTTTATCTATATCTTTGCAGAAAATTGAAACATATAGTAATGGTATTTAAAAATGCACTTATATTGGATAAACATAGATGTAATGTTCCCCATTACATCCTCAACTGTAGTCTTCGGAAATAATATCTATCTTGCTTGAGATAACATATTATTAACGAATTTAAAATTACATGGGTTTAATCATTTTATATTTTTTAGGTGCTCTGTCACTATCCTTTTTATGCTCCGTCCTGGAGGCGGTATTACTTTCTACTCCGATGTCGTTCATCTCGATGAAGGAGAATCAAGGCAACAAGACTGCCTCACTGATGAAACAGTATAAGAATAACGTAGACCGTCCGGTGGGTGCCATTCTTTCACTCAACACCATCGCCCACACCATCGGTTCTGCCGGTGTAGGAGCCGAGTCTATGAAACTCTTTGGCGAAGAATACTTCGGTATCATTTCCGCCATTCTCACTCTGTTGATTCTGGTACTTTCAGAAATCATCCCGAAAACCATCGGAGCTTCATATTGGCGCTCTCTTGCCATGACATCTACCAAGATCATCCGTGTGCTCATCTTCATCACCTATCCTTTGGTACTGCTTTCGGAACTTATCACTAAGGTATTTACTCCGAAGAACCACCAGGCTTCCGTGAGTCGCGAAGAGGTATCGGCCATGGTAGACGTAGGTACTACAGAAGGCATCTTCCGCGAATCGGAAAGCAAGATCATCAAAAGCTGCATTCGCCTGGCAGGAGTAAAGGCCAAGGAGGTGATGACTCCATCCATCGTAGTAGAATCAGCCAACATGAATCTGACTACCAAGGAGTTTTACGAACAGAAAGAATGGAAATTCTCACGCATTCCCGTTTATGACAACAACAAGGATATCATTGTGGGATACGTATTGAAAGATATGGTTCTCAAATTGGTTTCAGACGATGAGTTCCAAACCAGATTATCCGAGCTGATGCGTCCTATTCTTTCCTTCAACGAGGATGAATCTCTATACCAGATATGGGAAAAGATGTTGGAAAAACGAGAACACATCTCTATCATCGTGGATGAATACGGATGTCTGAGAGGAGTGGTTTCCATGGAAGACGTAATCGAAACGATGACTGGCGTAGAAATCGTGGATGAAGACGATGTGGCTGTAGACATGCAAGCCTTGGCTAAGGAAAAATCGCGCATGATGCACCAAGGTGTTGCTTCTGCCATTCCTGGCAGTAAAGCTTAATATTTACAGAACATTGCATTTTAACAAGAGAGGGTGGGTCATGGAGTTATGACCCACCCTCTCTTGTTTATCCCGGAAATATCGCCACTTTGATGACTCCATCCTTGCGATTCTCAAAGACATCAATACAGAGTCTTTCTCACCTTTTGACCTGTAAACTATTAAAAAGTCGGTCTTTTTTTACAAGTAAGACCATTTTTTGTGATTTTTCAGCAAACAAAACCATAAAATATACTCTGATGTTCAAATAGTTAGCCAAAAATTTGGAGAATAGAATATTTTTTCTTACCTTTGCAAATGAAAGATTTGAATTCAATTTTTTACAAAATATAGCATGTATCAAGATTTAGATTTTACTGATAACAATCACTATCAGGAAGATTATATAGATTCGCCGGTTGATGATTTCGACTGGATGCCTAATTTATTTGCCAAGCTCGCAAATCACCTGCGAGCTTCAACTTCTGCTGATGTTATCAGACTGGGAACCATCGGCTGCATCAGAAACCATGAGCCGGGAGATGATTCACTTCTCCAATGGGAAGAAGTAGAAACAATGCGTCGCTATATAGATAGCGTTAACAGAGGCTTGGGGGCACCGGAAGATCCCACACTCCAGCAGTTGCTCCATTCTACAGAATGGACTAACTATGGTATTTTTACCATGAACTTTATCTCGGATAAGAACCTCGACTATAAAGGAATCTGTGAGGTTGAAAATACAAATCTCTCATACGCCAGCATGGCTTTTTTAATAGCTCTGGTAAAAGGGATGAGTATGATTAATCTCAAACATCCTTCAGCAAAGGGAGAAAACAATCATATTTTCACATACGTAATTCCAAGTCAATTCTCCACCTTCTCCTTTGCTTCATTCCTCAATGTGGCCAATGCACGTCTCGCTAACAAAGAAGATATTTCTGAACAGGAGATTGAAGAGTTGACCCAACTTGCTTTCAAGAGTCGCTACTGGAAACAAGAGACCTCACTCAAGAGTAAAGACAGCGAGTTGTTCATCTATGTCCTCAAGAACATCATTTCGGAAATTCTGGGACTGAAGCTTGACATCAATGCGGAATCCTTTGCCAAACAGGCAAAGAAGGAAGAGAAAAAGACTACCACTCCAACTGTAGATAACCATAAGAAGAAGGAGAAGAAGGAAAAGAAAAAAGAAAAGACTATCCTGAAAGATAATTCCAAACCTTCTTTGGCATCTACGATGGTAAAAGTCTTAACAGAGGAGTCCCTCCCGCAAACCAAAGAGAGTCTTATTGATAAGACTATGCAACTCTATCCTACTCTCAAGATAAACTGTTTCAACACCACCCTATCAAGACTCCATAAAAATGAAGTTCTGAATTATTATAATGGTGGACTGATTGGAATAAAAGGCAAAAGATACGGAAGAGGCTACAAGATAATTAGCCGTTTACATAAACATAAGGAAACAGATTAAGGCTAAATTTTGTGCCAAGAAAATCCAAAGGCTAAAAGACCATTGGTTTTTCTTGGCACTATTTTTTCTTGAAAGTTTGCAAGAGTTTTCCATCAGGCGCAAACAGTTCATTCCTGACCTCAAAAGCTGATGGCTCTGGTTTCACGTTGGACCATGACTGGTATAACCATCATAGAACTTGTGAATGCGGTGAAAACTTACTTGAAAGCAGTTCAATGACAAAATAATAACCTAAAAAGAAACTTACTTGTAGTTTTTCCGTCAATTAGTCAATTCTACAATTAGACAATTATGAATTTGATTCTCTATAAGGAGAAAACCACAAAACTGTTTACCTAAATTCAAAAACCACGCATAAACCACAAAGTTGTTTACCAAAAATCACTGCATTTTGTAGCACAAACCACATTTTTGTTTACCTAAACCACTATTCTATTTACCTAAACCACTAAACTGTTTACCTGAAACCACTATTTCGTTTACCAGAAACCACAAAACTGTTTACCTATCCTAGTAAAAAGCAGTTGCTCCTCTTTAGGTAAATAGAAATGTGGTTTTTACCTAGTTAAATTCATGAGAAAAACAGGTAAACAGAAATGTGGTTTATGAGAAAAATCGATGAACGTTCTGCCAGGTAAACAGTTTTGTGGTTTTTAAATTCTTATTCAGTTGCTACTAAAGAAAGAATCAAAATGTCTAGACAACTCCTTTAGGCGTTTTACATAACATACTAATATACTGATAGTTATACACATACTCAAATTGTATTCAGGTGCCGGATTTCAAATAGAATAAGATAAAAAACAGTATCTTATCAAGATAAAAACCACAAAACTGTTTACCTGAAACCACTATTTTGTTTACCAGAAACCACAAAACTGTTTACCTAAGAATAAAAGACTGATATAAAAATGATATAACTTATTACATATCAAATTATAACACGGGATTTGGTAAATAATTAATATAACCTCAAAATGGAATGAATTATATACATGACATTTCAGGTAAACAGTTTTGTGGTTATGATGATAAGCCATTCTTAAAAGTAGGTAAACAGAAATGTGGTTTTGCATACTATCAAAAAGAGGAAGTACGGTACTCCCCTACTTCCTCTTCTGCTTTCTTGTTCTGCTTAGCCTCTATAGAATACAGGCATGAATGAACCGACACAGTCAAAAAATTCTTGTGCCAGCCTTTCAAGACCCGATGTTTTCAAAGCAGCAAAATCATCATCACTAGCAGCAATACAGAATCTGTCATTCTTGATTCCTATGAATTTGCATCTGCCCAACAGGGCTTGCTGACTGGTATCCTGTACCATCGAAATAAACTGATTCCATTGCTCAAAACCTTGAGTCGTGTCTACTTCTATCTTCTTGTCAGGATTCTGATATACATGCGCAAAAAGATCTCCCTGCTGCGTGGCATCATCAGATGTTTTCTTTCCCCTATTACGGTTTATTTTTTCATTCAGACGACGAGCAATATCTGCATCTTTATCTCCGATATGATTGATACCTACATCCGTCCGCTTGATATGGAAGATAACATATTCAGGATCTCCCTTATGCTTTCCGTTCCGATAAATAAAGTCTTCTTCAGAAAATTCATCAAATACGATATCTGTCTCACTGCGACTAGCCATTCTGTTGAGATCTTCCCTTACCACATCGAGTACCTGTTTTCTGAATTGCGAGAATTTAGGATATTTATTCATCACAGGCTCCCCCTTGTCGTCAAGCAGAATATTGCCATGTTCATCAAGTTCTACCAGACCCAAATACTGTTTCATCGGCAAAAACTCAACCTTAACATCCAAGCTCTTGTCTAGTCCCATCTGACGAAGCAGATATATATAGAGTCGAGGTGTATTCACCTTCTTGGAATATTTAGCAATCATGGAGATATGGTGAATATATCCCTGACGCATGTCAAAAAGGCTCATAGTGAGTTTTGGATCTATCTCAAGTATTACTTCACCCTTGATGCGTTCTACTTTCTCACCATCGCTCTTTGTATAGCCTTTCTGCGTTGTCGGAATCTCGATGTTTGAAAATACGTGTTGTATCTTCTCTGTCTTGCTATCCGTCTTTACACGCACCGACAGGTTGAGGATATCGTTCTTCAGCGTATCACGCAGATTCTTATAATTATGAAACTCCGTTGATACCTGAAAATCCTTGATGTCTATTTTGATGGGCGGAATCTCCATAACAGCATGCTCTATTCCTTTCTCGAAAAGATAGTCGGAGCGTGCATCTCCAAGCACTCTCTTCTCGGTAAAATACTCTTCAACATACTTCTGCAGATGGGTACTTGCAACCATCAATATGTTTTGTTGCAATAATGTATATTGCTTATCCAATTTTGTCAGCGAAAAAGGTGTGTTAATCCACACCAGATTCTTGTTTCCTTTTGGTTCACTCATATAAAAACCACATTTCTGTTTACCATAAACCACAAAGTTGTTTACCTAAAACCACTTTTTTATTTACTTAAAACCACATAAATATTTACCCGAAACCACCAAGCTATTTACCATAAACCATATTCCTATTTACCTAAAACCACTTTTCTATTTACCATTTCAAACATAACTCATTATTAATCAAGCTATTATGCTCTCTGTAATAAATAAGAAATATATAATTTATTATAAAGAATAATCTATAATTATCATTCTTTTGGTAAACAAAAATGTGGTTTTTGTAGGAACTTATACCTTATTTTTAAGCTTAGCGCTTTTTTAGGTAAACAGTTTTGTGGTTTTCACCCTTTTAATAACTACTTTTTGTTTGCTTACTTTTTTAAGTAATCCATCAGGATATTGTAGAGCAGGTTTTCCTGTGGGATATCATCTGAGAGGCATTTCATCTTCAGGAGAAGGAGTTCTTCCTTGTTAAGATATGTAGCCACACTCGTTCTAGTGCGTCTTTCCTCTGCAGTCCAGTAACTTTTTCTCTTGCGACCACCTTTAGATATATTTTTATCCTCTTCGCTTTTTGCCATTTCTGTGTTTAATAAACTTGGTCGGTCGTTCATACCCATATTTTCAAGAGACTCACCAATTTCTTCTAAATTTCTTTTTGCTACAGCCATAATTCTTATATTTTATAAGTTTATCTTCTTTTGTTTTATTATTACATGTTTCAACCTACCCTACCAAGATTAGATTTTGATGTTGAACATGCGCTTGATAGCAATTTCGTAATCGATACCTGTACTTGAGTAAGGTGCATATTCGAATATGCTTTGTCCGTGTGCCTGAGCTTCCAGGAACTTTACAGAGCGTCGGATACGGCAAGGCAGAATTAAGTCGCCATGTTTTTCGCCTAAAAGTTTGCTCAACTGCTTGGTAATCTTGGTTCGTTCATCTACCATAACTGGCAGGAGTCCAAGTAATTCCAAATTATCGTTCATGTGGAACTCCTTCACTTCATCCATTACGCTGAGTACTTCACTTACTCCTTTGACAGATAATGCTTCCATCTGTACTGGAATCAAAATCTTGCTCGCTGCAACCAAAGCATTATAAGTGTTCTTGGAAAGTGCTGGAGGACAGTCGATGAAAATGTAGTCGAAATCATCAAATACGTTTTTCAGTCCTTCTCCTGTCATGTCATGGCAATCGTTGTCTTGCAAACATCCCAGTAATACCGTGTAGCTCTTCATCTGTTCTCTCAGTGAAGGGCCTCCTGGAAGGTGTTGTTCTATATTTTCCATCTGAGCAGATCCTGGAACTGCATATACTCCATTTTTACATTTGTAGACTGGCACACCACTCTGTTTGCACATGGCGTTGTATATGTTATCATATTCGTTATCTCTCACTCCGAAAAGCGAAGAGAGGTTGCATTGTGGGTCTAAGTCTATTACCAGAACTCTGAGATTGTGATTCAACCGGACTATGCCAGAAGCCAGAGACTGCACAGTAGCCGTCTTGCCTACTCCACCCTTGTTGTTCACTACTGCAACAATTTCCTGTAGTTCATGTTTCATATTTCTTTTTTCCTTATTTCACGTTATTGTTTAATACAATTTACATATATTAGAATTGCTGGCAATTAGAATAAACGGATTGACTTATATTCTTTCGTTCTGAAAGACTAAAAGTCTTATTTCTGGATTATCTAATGTTCTTTTGTTCTAATATTGGTTGCAAAAATAGCCAAAATAGTTGATATAAAAGAATTTATCTTCTTATTTCTTTGTAAATATCCTCTTTTTTATACTTTTCTAACAATCTTCATGAAGAATAAGCATCACTTCGAATGTATTACTAAACGAAAATATGGATATCCTAATTGACGGACAAATTGGTTAAACTTATATATTAATATTCTATTAAACATATATTCTTATAGACTATTATACTAATAAATGATTATACTGAGATATGAATAAACCTATTTATGTATAGCCATACAAACTTAAGAACCGATAAACTAATATTCCTAAAAACGTATATTAGAATAAACGAAAATACAAAACTACGTCTAACCAAATGTACTAACTGCCAGCAATTATAATAATCTAATGATTGACAAGATAAACATGTATATTACAAACCTAACATGTTAACGCTTTATAATTCAGCATTTTAATTATTCTTTTTGTAGAATATCTATCATGTATAAAGTTAGAATGTTCGTTTAGTCTAATTGCCTAATAAACTAAAATACGTATATTCAACAGGAATAGTTTATATAAGATATGTTAATTTTTCCTCTAAGTGCATACAACCTATTGAAATTTTCAGTATCTTTACAGAGTTAAACTGATGTCGAACCTTTAAAACTATAACATCATGAAAATTGGTATTCCAAAAGAGATTAAGAATAATGAGAACCGTGTTGGAATGACACCAGCAGGAGTAGCTGAATTCATTCGACATGGTCACGAAGTGATGGTTCAGCATACGGCTGGAGAGAACAGCGGATTTGCTGATGAAGTGTATGAAAAGGTAGGAGCCATAATCTTACCCGACATTCAGAGTGTATATCGTGAGGCGGAAATGATTGTAAAGGTGAAAGAGCCTATCGCTGAGGAATATCCACTTATCCATCAAGACCAGCTTGTATTCACTTATTTCCATTTTGCCTGTGACAAGGAACTTACCGATGCTATGCTCAAGAGTGGTGCTGTCTGTCTGGCTTATGAGACTGTGGAGACAGATAACCACCATTTGCCTTTACTCATTCCGATGAGTGAAGTAGCTGGAAGAATGGCCATTATTAATGGTGCTTTTTATCTGCAGAAGACAAAGGGAGGAAAAGGAAAACTGATGAGTGGTGTACCTGGTGTGAACCGCGTCAAGGTTTTGGTGTTGGGCGGCGGAACTGTAGGAGAAGCTGCAGCAAGAATGGCTGCAGGAATGGGAGCTGATGTATGGATTACAGATATCAGTTTGCCTCGTCTTCGTCAGTTAGAGATGGAGCTGCCTATCAATGTACACACGCTCTATTCCAACGAGCATAATATTCGTAGAGAATTGACAGATGTGGATATCGTTGTGGGTAGTGTGCTCGTACCAGGTGATAAGGCGCCGCATCTTATCACGAAAGATATGTTGAAATTGATGGAGCCAGGAACTGTACTTGTTGATGTAGCAATCGATCAGGGTGGCTGTTTCGAGACATCGCATCCAACCACACATTCTGATCCGACATATATGGTCGATGGAATCGTTCATTATGCAGTTGCTAATATTCCTGGTGCTGTTCCAAATACCTCTACTACAGCCTTGACTAATGCTACGCTGAAATATGCATTGGCGCTTGCTGATAAGGGTTGGCGAAAGGCCTGCAAGGAGGATAAAGCCCTGTATAGGGGTTTGAATATCGTAAATGGAAAGGTGGTATTCAAGGCCGTAGCGGATGTCTTCGGACTGGAATATGAAGAAATGATACTCTAAGTAGAGTAGGGGAGGGTTCCATAACACAAAAGCTATGGGATCCTCTTTAAATAATGTATTACGGAGAACAGAATACACTTTGTTTGATTTGAATGCTTACTGATAGCATTTTTTTAGAGAAAAAGACTTAAAAACCGGGAAAATGTAAGGAAAATAGGAGAAAGTACAAGAATATGTGTAAAAAATAAGTTAATTGTATAACATTATGCTATAGTTTTAGATATTTTTTATACTTTTGTGCCATGAACATGAAGTTTAACTAACATTCAGTTATTATGAAGAAGAAAAAAAGCTTGTTGCTTTTCTTGGCAGCAACTTCAGCCAGCTTTGTGCAGGCTGCCCCCCCCATTTCAAACTAGTTTTGCGGCTGGTATTGAAAATGTGCAAGAAAAAGGTCATACCTTTGTAAAAGGAAGAGTGATTGATTCAGAGGGAAATCCTCTGGTAGGTGTCACGGTGCATATCGAAGGTACAAGCTATGGTGTTATCACTGATGCTGATGGTAACTACATACTGGAATTTCCATCTATGGCGCATCCTAAAATTGTATTTTCCAGCATTGGTTACAAATCGAAGAGTATTGAATTTCGTGGTGTAAAAGAGCAGAACATGATGCTGGAGTTGGATCATGTTGCGCTGGATGATCTCGTTGTCATCGGTTACGGCAGCAAGAGCCGTAGGAATGTAACTACCGCTATCTCTACCGTGAGTCAGGAACAGATAAGCAAGTTGGCTGCTACCACACCAACCCTCGATGGTCTTCTTCAGGGTACTGTAAAGGGCGTATTGGCTACTACCGCAAATGGTGAGCCAGGTTCATCTCTCAAGTTAAACATCCGCGGTATTACATCTCCTTATCCTAAATCGGGTAAGGGTAACAACAACCAGCCTCTTTATGTCATTGATGGCGTTCCTACCTTTATGGAGGATACCGGCATCAACCCGCTCATCAATATCTCACCAAACGATATTGAGAGTATCGATGTGCTGAAAGATGCCGCAGCTACTGCGATCTATGGATCACGTGGAGCCAATGGTGTCGTTATTGTCAAGACCAAGAACGGAAAGCGCAATGAGAAGACCAAGGTAGATTTCGGCTACACATTCTCGTTCAGTAATCCTATCAAGAACTATAAGCCATTGAACATTTCTGAATACAAGCATGTGCAGGACGAGATTCTGCGTAATACTGTAGACGGCATGAATGACGGCAGTTCGATAGTAGGTATGTATGGTTTTGATTATATTCTTAACCAGTATGGAAATGTTTCGCTCAATGAAGAAACGGGTCTTTATACCTATAATGGTCTTAATGAGAGTCTTTATGGCAAGGATAATGTCAACTGGGCAGATGAGGTAATCAACAAGAATGCACCTACACATCAGTATAATGTGGCTGTCAGAGGTGGAAGCAACAAAACCAACTATTCTTTCTCTTTCAACGGAATGAACCAGGAAGGTCTGTTACTCAATGACCGTATGGAGCGATATGGTGCAAGACTCTCTATAGATTCTGAAATCAACAAATACATCACCGTGGGAGGTGTGCTCGATTATACCTATTCTTCACGCAAGAGTGGAAGCAACGATCCTGCCTTGGGATATGATAATGACGGATGGATGACCCGTCCGGATTTGGCTGTACGCGATGCGGATGGCAATTTCCAGCGTGTAGATAAGTTCGGTCTTTATACTGATACCTATAATGATGCCAATGCGGTAGCTAAACTCCAGCGCAAGACGAAGTATGAAAATGATCAGTTCTCTGGCAATGCTTACATTGATATTAAGCCTGTTAAGGGATTGACCCTTCATGCTGATGCCAATATATCCAGATTCATCTTCAGCAACAGTTATTTCTCGCCAAAGATTACGCTCCCGGAGCAGTTTGGTATGGAGCCAACATCAACCTTGGCTGAGAGCAACTATCGCAACACCAATACTTCTATCAATTTCCGTGCCGACTACAAGTTCACGCTTACCGAAGCTCATCGTTTTGACGTGATGGCTGGTTATAGTGCCGACAGGTATTGGAGCAAGGAACACGATCAGGCTTATAGTGGTTTCCCTAACGATGATGTATTGAACAATGCCAGTTCTGCAACCACCGTCAATAAACCAACCGAGATTTATTCCAAGAGTGGTCTTAATTCTATCTATGGTCGTTTGAGCTATGATTTCCTCTCACGTTATCTGCTTGATTTCAGTCTTCGTTCCGATGAGTCATCAAAATTTGGACCGGGTAACAAGCGCGGTACTTTCCCTGCAGTTTCTCTGGCCTGGCGCATCAATCAAGAGCCTTTCCTGGAATCTGTAAGAGATATTGATGATCTGAAGTTCCGTTTGAGTTGGGGTAAGACTGGTTCCACCAACGTATCAGACTTTTCTTATATCCAGTATTTCAATGGTAATCAGTATGGCGGACAGAGCGGACTCACCCTTGCTTCTACTTATCCAAACAAGAACATCAAGTGGGAGATGACAACCGAGTATAATGCTGGTGTCGACTTTACTTTATTCAATGGCAGACTGAACGGTAGCTTTGACATCTATCACCGTAAGACTGATGGTGCCTTGGCTCCAGCTCCTATCGCCTTAGAGTTTGGTATCGGTACATTCTACAGCAATATTCTCGACCTGACCAACAATGGTTTCGAGTTCTCTATCGGCGGTGATGTGGTTCGCACCAAGGATTTCACCTACAATACGATGCTCAGTATCTCATCCAACAAGAATAAGATAACCAAGCTCAATGGTTCAACCCTCGATATGATGCATCAGGATCTCTATATGGAAGGTCATGCGATGGGAACCGTGAAGGGATATAAAGTGGCAGGCATCTATCAGAGTCAGGATCAGATTAGTAAGTTGAATGAACAGGCTATGGCCAAGGGATATGGTTTCTATCAGAATGGAGCTGCTGTAGGTGACTACATGTTTGCAGATACCAATGGTGATGGCTATATTTCAGAGGCCGACCGTACGGCGATTGCCAACCCAGAGCCAAAGGTATTCGGTGGATGGTCAAATACCTTGTCATATAAGAACTTCACGCTCTCTATGCTCTTCCAGTATCAGTTAGGTGGTGATGCCTACTACAGCACGATGCAGGAATCAGCAAGTGGAGCCATCGGTATGAGTATCTTGCGCGAGATGTATGGCAACACCTGGACACCGGATCGCACAGATGCCAAGTATGCTAAGTTGATGTGGATGCCTAGTGCCTATACCAACACCCAGGCCAACGACCGCTATGTATATTCCAACTCATACTTCCGTTTGCGCAACATCACGCTCTCTTATACCTTTGAGCCAGCATGGTTAGAGCGCTTGCATGTGAGTGGTGCATCGGTGTTCTTTACCGCTACCAACCTCTTTACCATTACCGATTGGCCAGGTTTGGATCCAGATATGGCAGCCACAAATGCCTTTACCAAGACAACCGAGACAAAGGATGTATATCCAATGAGCCGTTCGTTCTCATTCGGTCTCAAATTGCAATTCTAACTCATTCAAAGAAACGAAGATTATGAAACATATAAGATATCAATTTCTGGCGTTACTGTCAGTATCAGCGCTCACATTCACATCGTGCGACTTGATAGGCAGCATCGATGATATGGAACCAGACCATGTGGTAACAGATTTGAATTATATTACCGATGCCGCTTCTGCTCAGACTGCTCTCAATGGTGTTTACGCTTCCTGGCGCAGTACAGGTGTATCTTACTTGAGATATGGTATCGCCTCTATGGCGCATACCCAGGCTCAGGCGATGGTGATGGGGGCGGATGAGTTTGCTGCCGAGAATATCGAGACCAATAACAGTAATGTGGAGACGGCTTATACCGCCTATTACAATGTAATCAATTCGGCCAATACCTTCCTGGTACATGTCAACAAGAATATACCAGGACTGAGCGAGGAGAAACGTACGGAGATGATTGCAGAGGCTCGTTGCCAGCGTGCTTTGGCTTATCTCACTCTCCTGAAATGTTTCGGAGAATACTGGAAGCAGGATTCCCAATACGGAGTCTGTCTCTTCAAGGATGAGTTGGTAAGAGATAACCAGGTTCGTCAGCGTTCATCTGTAGCTGATACTTACAAGCTGATTTCTGAAGATCTCGATTATGCCATCGCCCATTGCGAACAGCATCCGGCAGACCATTATCACATGAGCAGTCTTTTTGCCAAGGCTTTGAAGGCAAAGATGTATTTTGCTCAGGATAACTATCCGGAGGCAGCAAGATTATCTGAAGAAGTGATCAACGAGGCAGAAACTGCTGGCTATGAACTGGAGAGCGAATATGCTAATATTTTTACTGAACAGTTCAATTCCAAGGAGATGCTTTTCGCTCCTTATACTGCTAATCCTAATGAACTGATGGATGCTTCTTGGTTTGCCTTCTCTCCAGGATCACTCCTTAAAAAGGTAGCTGATGATTTGGTTCCTGATGATGAAACAGGGGGTGATATCGTTGTTCCAGATCCGGGAGAGGGTGGGGATGTAGTAGTTCCTGATCCAGGTGAAGGCGGTGATGTCGTGATTCCTGGTGGTGATGGCAGCGAAGGCGGTGATGTTGTATTGCCTGGTGATGGAGATGATGGCGGTATCGTTATCCCTGGTGGTGATGGTGGCGATTTTCCATTCCCTCCAGGTGAAGATGATGCAGCTTCCTACGATCCTCTTTATACTTGGGCATACAAGGGTGGAGGCATGATTGGAATTGCCAAGTACAGCAAGTTGACTCCTGAATTTATGTTCGAAGATTCTTATTACTTCATGCGCCTTGCCGAAGTCTATTATATCGCTGCCGAAGCAGAGGCTCGTCAGGGTCAGTATGCTAAGGCTCGTACGCTCTTGGCTACAGTCATCGAACGTGCTGGATATACTGAGGACGATGTGAACGCTATTGCCGACAGTGATCTTCTGGGTGAAATTCTCAAGCATAAGTTGTGTGATATGAGTAACGAAAATCTGGAAGAATGGTTCGATCTTTGCCGTTATAACCGTAAGGGTGGTTTCGAGAGTTGGACAGAAGATGAGAAAGCTGAACTTCCTAGCTTCCGCCGATATCTTCTTCCTATACCAAAGGCATCTATGGGAGCCAATAAACTTCTGGTTCAGAATCCGGAATATGTGAATCAATAAACATTATATAATAAATAAAATCGAGAAAAAATGAATAAGATGAAAATGAAAACTTGCATGATGACACTTGCCGGTCTTGTACTTGCAATGGCTGCCAGCGCGCAGAATTTTGAGATGAAAGGTAAGGTTAAAGGTAACGTGGACGGCTGTTCTGTCATGTTGCAGAAGTATGGATTGGAAGGTGTTACCAATCTGGATAGTGTTACAATCAAGAATGGTGAGTTCACCCTCAAGGGGGTAGTTAACCAGCCTGAGCAGTATCAGATGGTTATTGATATGAACAAGCCTGGTACAGCTGAGCCTGACTATCAGAAAATATTCTCAACAAGAGTCTATGTAGAGAATAAGCCGATGACCTACGATGTAGATCTTACCGGTTTTCCTGCAGAGCGTGATATGAGTATGATAGAGCCTGTTGTAAAGGGTTCTACCACTCAGGATATTTATCAGGCTTATCTTGAACTGATGTCACCTATTCAGGACAAGATGCACAAGATGGATGATAGTATCAACCAGACTACCGATTTGGCACAGCGTGTAGCCCTTGCCAAGGAAGCCATCAAGTTGCAGGAGGAAATGCGCCATCAGACCAGTCTGTTTATTCAGCAGCATACCACTTCTCTGGTAGCCTTCGACTTGCTTCTCGAGAGTTTCTCTTCTTTACCAACCCCATATACCTCTCAGCAGATTGACGAGATGATGGGCTGGTTGAAGAACGACTGGAGTTCTTCTGCACAATATCCGATGCTGCAGATGCAGGCAGAGATGGCAAAGCATACAGCTATCGGCAACCATTATATCGATGGTACCGTTGTCACTCCTGAAGGCAAGCAGGTGAAGCTTTCTTCACTTATCAAGAAGGGTGAATACACCATGTTGGAGTTCTGGGCTTCCTGGTGTCGTCCATGCCGTCAGGAGATTCCACATCTCAAGAAGGTACACGAGAAATACAAGGATTTCAACATCATCAGTATTTCCGTAGATGAGAGAGATGCCGACTGGAAAAAGGCAATGGCCAAGGAAGGAATGACCTGGACACAGGTTCGCAATCCTGAAGGTTTTGGCGGTATGGTGATGGGCGAGTATGGCATCAATGGTATACCAGCCTGTCTCATCCTAGATAAGGATGGCAATTTCTATAAGACCAACATGCGTGGTGCTTATCTTGATGCTTTCTTATACGATTACTATAAGAAATAAAATAGTTTAGTGCATAAAAATATTCCCCGATATGAATCCTCAGTATTCCTGCAGGATTCGTATCGGGGAATTTTGTTGATGAATTGTATGAAGGATAGATCTTCGCGAAATGAAAATCCATCATTGTTATTTACCATGCCTCCAGTTTATCAGCAATCTCTGGCATCTTATCCTTGGTGAATACAGGATTCTTACCTTCCTTCTTCTGTTGGCGATAGTCTTTCAACAGGAAGACGGCCTGACGGGAAAGCAGTACGATGGCTGCGAGATTGCAGAGGGTGAGAAGAGCCATCGTGATATCTGCAAAACTCCATGCAAAATCCAGAGATACTACCGCTCCGACCATCACCATTGCTGCTACAGCAAGACGATAGACAAATACACCCAGCTTGGAGTCTCTGATATATCTCACGTTGGTTTCTCCATAATAATAATTGCCGATGATGCTGCTAAATGCAAACAGCCATATCATCACCGCAACAAACGGATTGCCGATGTTTCCGATTTCGTGGGTCAGGGCATCCTGGGTGAGTTGAATACCATTTGAAGCCGTAAGATCCACACCGCTCACCAGGATGATGAATGCAGTGCAGGAACATACCACCAGCGTATCTGTAAAAACACCCAAAGCCTGTATCAATCCCTGTTTTACAGGATGACTGACTGTAGCTACCGCAGCTGCATTCGGTGCACTACCTTCACCTGCCTCATTACTGAACAGACCTCGCTTGATACCCTGTATCACAGTAACGCCAAGAACTCCGCCAGCAGCCTGATTGAATCCGAAAGCATTCTCTACAATGGTAAGCAGAACCTTTGGCAGACTGGTGATATTCCAAACAACAACACCTACAGCTATCAGAAGATAAACGACAGCCATCACAGGAACCACGGTAGAAGAGAACTTAGCCACTCTATGGATGCCACCGAAGATGATGAGCAGGGTGAGTACAGTGAGGGCAATTCCCATGGTGGCAGGTTCTATGCCAAAAGCCTTCTGCCATGCCAGACAGATAGTATTGCTCTGCACTGAATTATAGGCAAAGCCGAAGGTGATGATCATCAGCACGGCAAAAAGAATACCCATCCATCCTTTTCCCAAACCATACTTCATATAATAGGCCGGTCCGCCATAGAAAGATGTTTTGCCTTTTCGCTTGTAAAGTTGGGCGAGAGTTGATTCTATGAAAGCGGATGCAGAGCCCAGCAAAGCCAGCATCCACATCCAGAATACGGCTCCCGGTCCACCGATGCTGACAGCAGTAGCCACACCAGCAAGGTTACCGGTGCCAATACGGCTAGCCAATGCTACCACAAAAGCCTGGAAGGAAGAGATGTGTTTCATTTCGCCATCCACTTTCACCTCCATCGACAGTTCATCGTGTCCTATCTCTTCCGGTTGTACCTTGTCGGGATGAAGCAGCAGCCTGATCATCTCTCTGATAAGGCGGAACTGAACGAAACGGGTACGCCAAGTGAAAAACAGGGCACAGCATATCAAGACGGTGATGATGATATACGACCAAAGGAAATCGCTAACCTGAACTAAAATGTTTTGTATTGAATCTATCATTTATCTATTTAAACCTTATTATTTCTTTACTTTTTTATAACCTTCAGAACCTGGTCAGCAATACTTTTCATTCCCTTGATAGTAGGGTGACCGTTTTTCTTGTCAATATCATGAAGAGCAATGACAGGAACCTGATATTTGTTGCAGATCTTTTTTACCGACTCATTGATTACATCCTTGAGTTCAGAGTTTAAGATGAAATATACCTCTACATTAGGATAATGCTGTCGTATATCTGAAAGCAGCTTGGCCATGGCTGGGCGGAAACAATACAAATCTGCGCGCTTCCAGTCGCTATACTGATAGTTGCCGAGCGGGGCATCAGCCCAGTTGTCATTCGTAGCACCGCAAATCAGGATGATATCCGGATTGCCAAGAAGAGAACTGCGGGTGATGAAAGAACGGTCGGTATAATCTGCATCATTATAGCCAGTGTTGCAGATGGTAGCACCAGAATAGGAATTGATATTTCCCATCTTATAGCCTCCTTCCTTGATTACTTGCCACCACCAGGTTTGCTCAACCTTGTTTACATCTGTAGTTTCTGGTGGAGTAGTAGGTGAGTACCAGGTGGCATAACCCTTAGGAATGAACCCCTCGAAAGTGGAATACGAGTCACCGAGAACGGCAACGGTCTGCTTCACCTGTGCCATGAGCGGCATGAAGGTGAGCATAATGAAAGAAATGATAATCGTAAATCTTTTCATGATGCTTGTTCTTGTTTTAATGCTTCTTATATAATTCTGCTGCAAAAGTAATATAAATATGTGAATAGACAAAAAATATCGGAGGAAAATTCATCTTTCTGTTTCTATTTTTGTCTAAAACTAAGCATGATTTGAGTTATACCTAAATTTTATCTTGTGCGCGCACTAGCGCATATACACGCAAGCGTACGCATGCATATATATAATAATGTATACGCAAAAAATCGCCATGCTAAAATCTTTATAAATGTTAAATACTTGCTGAAAAAGCAACTTTTTTACGAAAAGATTTGGTGGAATGAAAAATAGTTAGTACTTTTGCACTCGCTTTTGAGA
>ERZ839489.288-NODE-288-length-56965-cov-82.067545_pt1 | contig 56965 bp, 64 predicted proteins | sample MGYA00519938_ERZ839489 | MGnify/ENA primary metagenome ERZ839489 (study PRJEB31850, sample SAMEA3708846) | human gut metagenome | biome: human gut; feature: human-associated habitat; material: faeces | place: China | collected 2014 ...
TGTCGCCCCTTGATTGCCTACCAGCAAAGGCGGGCGGGGCTGTCAACGGCGGCGCTTGCGCCGTTCATCTTGACCGTTGACTGGCTCGGCTGGCTTTGCTATTCCGTTATCTCTTTCAGTTATTGTCAAAGGAAATGTAGATAGTTAGACTATCGGGTATGTAGCTGATACTTAACCACTTTTTGTCGTTTGATAAAAGTGTCCCGATAGAAACATAGTTTTCTCCCTCGATTTCCTCTGACACATTTTCAATTACGGAAAAGCCTTCTTGGTTCAAAAGCTCCATATACTCGTTATAGTCGTTTTCGCTAATGCCGGTAAGGTTGATATTGCAATTCTCATGTTCTGTATCAAGTGTAGCCCATGCAACCGTACCAGGCGCAACAGGAAGCCCCTCTGTGTACTCATTCGCAGGCCAAACACCCTCGTCCAATTTTGTAACACTATTAGATTGCGTATTGTTCTCATTGCTTGTCGGTGTAGATGATGTATTTTGATTAGAACACGCAGCCAAAAAAATCATAACCATGATTGTGAATACAGAAATATACTTTTTCATTAGTTACCTCCTGTTTTTGTGTATGGTTCGGATAATTAACAAAACAGCAATAGCTGTTGCTGCAAACCCAATAGCCAAAAGGATTTGCGAAATATCAAAGGCAAACGCGCCCTCAATCTGTATATTTGTTGTCGCGTCTGCTTGTCCGATTGCTCCTTCTGGTACTTTTCCTGATTGCGTAACAGCATATACCGAAAAGGCGGCAACCGCGATAACAAGCGCAGCAAGAGTAGAAATGATACCGTTCCTTTTTTTCGATTTGGTGTTATCAATGCCAAACTGTTCTGCGGTGCTGTCTGCAAATTCTTTTGGCGTCCCCAAACGCTGGATAATCTGCTGCTCTGTTTCTCCATGCTCCATAGCAGACGCAAAAACTTCATTCAAGTCACGCACAACCTCTTTTTTCATTTTGCGTGGTAAAGATAGTTCCTTTCAACCTGTTTGATATATTGTTCTTTCATTTGGACACCCTCGCTTGTTGATAACTTTCTATAAAGCCGTTTACGCAGTTTTCATAGCTTGACCAAAATAAGATTAGTTCATCAAGTACATTCCTGCCTTTATCCGTTAAAGAATAATACTTTTTTGAGCCGCCATTTGCCGCAGCCGGAGCCAATCGGCATTTGATTAGTTCTGCTTCCTGTAAACGATACAGAATGGGGTAAATGGTTCCCTCTTTCGCATATCCCAAAACAGACGCACTATTGTTCAATTCGGTTATAATTTCATATCCATAAGTTTCCTTGCGTCCGATTAGGCATAAGAGTATCATTTCCAGAGAGCCTTTTTTGAATTGCTGGACATATTTGCTATTCATATCGTCGCCTCTCTTTAGTTTCGCTATTTAGGTTCGCTAAGTAGCAACTATATTATATCTCTTCCGAGGTATCAGAGTCAATAGGCTTAACGAAAAAGTTACAAGGTGTGTGCGTAAGGTAATAACGGAATAGTGGGCTGCTGTCTATCAAATTCTTGTGTGTTACTTTATGGCACATGAGCATTCCATCTCGGATTCTCTGAGTATTCTTTTCTGTTTCATTTTCTCAATCTGTGATATAATGAGCGTTAGCGAGCGGGAACAAACGAAGTTTGTTCATCGGGAGCGGCGAATGGCGATCATGATAGCTGCGAAAGCAGCGTCAAGCACCGCAGGTGCGAATCATGATATAATGAGCGTTAGCGAGCGGGAGCAAACGAAGTTTGTTCATCGGGAGCGGCGAACGGCGAACTCACGACATAATGAATGTTAGATTTTACTGTAACAGAAAGGACGAAAACATCATGTCAGACACCAAACAGATCTTATCCCCTTATTTTAAAAGTATCGTTGATCAGGACCGGCTTTCTATTGTAATCTGTGATCTGGAACATACGATTATTTACATGAATCCTGCTGCCGTCGAAGATTATCATAAATATGGCGGGGCAGCACTGATCGGGAAAAACCTCTTAAACTGTCACAACGCGGATTCGAATACGAAGATTCATCAGATCATCGACTGGTTTGCAGCGGATTCATCGCACAATATCGTTTATACTTCACACAATGAAAAGAAATTAAAAGATGTTTATGTGATTGCTTTACGGGATGAAGACGGAACACTGATCGGCTATTATGAAAAACACGAATATCGGACACCCGAAACAATGAAGACTTATGATCTCTGGTAACTCCCGGAGATTGTAGCGATAACTATCAAACTATATTTGCAAAGGAGAGCATATATTATGAACGTAGAACTGAAAAGAGACGGATTAACTTTACGTGGAGAACTGTTACTGCCGGAGAAAGACAGTTATGACATTGCTATTCTTATGCATGGATTTACCGGAAACCGCAACGGAGAATTACTGACGGCTCTTGCCGATGCTCTGTTAGAAAAAGGGGTTGCTTCTGTCCGGTTTGATTTTAACGGACATGGGGACAGCGACGGAAAACTGGAAGATATGACCGTGTTAAATGAGATTGCAGACGCAAAAGTAATTCTCGATTATGCCAAATCTCTGGAACATGTCCGTAACATCTTCCTGTTCGGTCATTCCCAGGGCGGTGTGGTTGCAAGCATGATCGCCGGATACTATCCGGAAGTTTTCAAAAAAATAATCCTGTCTGCCCCTGCTGCTACTTTAAAAGACGATGCCATCAAAGGAGAGTGTCAGGGAACCACTTACGATCCGGTACAGATCCCGGATAAAATTCATGTACACGAACACACCATCGGTGGTTTTTACTTCCGCATCGCGCAGAGTCTTCCGATCTATGAGATCGCTTCTCACTACACCGGAGAAGTTCTGTTGCTGCATGGTGACAGCGATCCGATCGTAAATAAGATTGCTTCGGAGCGTTACCATGATGTTTATAAAAACAGCGAACTGCACATTGTAAAAGGAGCTGACCACGGATTTGGTCCAAGCATGCAGCCGGAGGCAACACAGGCAGCTATTGATTTTTTCTGCAAAGAAGACTAAAATGACCAATCATCTTGCTTTTGATATCTTATAAAAACGCCGGGAGAACAGATACTATGACAACACGAGAAGAAGCACTTGCATACGGTTTATCATTTGACAACGTGTACGAAGAAAAACCTTTTCACGATCCCAACTGGCAGCTTGTCCGGGTTCGTGGAAGTAAAAAAGCATTTCTCTGGATCTATGAGCGCAATGGTTTTATCAATCTGAATGTGAAGGTTGCGCCTGAATGGAGAGATTTCTGGCGCTCTGCCTATGATTCGGTAATCGCCGGCTATCATCAGAACAAAGAGCACTGGAACACGATCATTCTGGACGGAACGATCCCGGAAAAAGAGATCCGCCGGATGATCGCCGAAAGTTATGATCTGGTCACAGACAGTCCGACCAAACGAATCTATGAAGCGGTTAAGCAGATTCCGAAAGGTCATGTGGCAACCTATGGTCAGGTTGCAGCCATGGCAGGTGAACCGAAGATGGCAAGAGCTGTGGGAAATGCCCTTCACAAGAACCCGGACCCGGAACACATTCCCTGTTTCCGTGTCGTCAACGCCAAAGGAGAACTCGCCGGAGCATTCGCCTTTGGCGGTGAGCAGGTACAGGCTCAGCTTCTGGAAGAAGATGGGGTGGAAGTGGTTGACGGGAAGGTCGATCTGGATAAATATGGAATACAGATTAATTCTTAAACATCATATTAAAGTTTATATAAAAAAAGAATATATGAAATAGCAAAGGTATATTTTCGATACAGAACCATGGGAAGTCTGTTGCCGGATCAGCCAAATATAAATATACCATGCAATATGAAGATATGCCGGAAGCAGAATGTCCGAACACGATGTTCTGCTTTTTGCGTTGCCAAGCATACGACAAAAAGGTCCGGTGGACCTTTTTTAGTTACTGAGAACAGAGTGAGCAGTACTTTGGGGTCGTAATCATAAAATATTCGTAACTGTTCAGTACCTTCACAGTTACGAGCCAAAATGCATAAAAAATCACCTTCGGTGATGGCATTTTGGCTTGTATGTCTCGGGATTTTGACATGAACATGTCAAAACACCTCGCGGGACAGTGGCTACTGAATAGTTACAAATATTCAAACATTTCTCTTGCAAATTCCTCCCGGATAGTATATCTTTATTTATGATGCGGTTTTTATGCCGTGTCATTCTTGTGTTACAAAAAACTACAGAAAATTCTATTTATATTGAAAAGAGGAAAAGCAAATAAATATGAGAAAATTAGCTTTAGACGATGAAATCCTGCTGACCATCGAGAAGCCGGCCCGATATATCGGCAATGAGGTCAATGCAGTGATGAAAGACAAATCGGAAGTTGCGGTCCGGTTTGCCATGTGTTTCCCGGATGTCTACGAAATAGGTATGTCCCATCTCGGAATACAGATCTTATATGATATGTTTAACCAGCGTGACGATATCTGGTGTGAAAGAGTGTATTCCCCGTGGCCGGATATGGACAAAGTGATGCGCGACAAAAAAATCCCGTTGTTCGCACTGGAATCTCAGGATCCGGTGAAGGATTTTGATTTCCTTGGTATCACGATCCAGTATGAGATGTGTTATACCAATATTTTACAGATCCTGGATCTGTCCGGGATTCCCCTGCTGGCTGAAAAGAGGACCTGGGATGATCCGATCGTGATCGGTGGCGGTCCTTGTACCTACAATCCGGAGCCGCTGGCGCAGTTCTTTGATATTTTCTATATCGGAGAAGGTGAAACGGTATATTTCCAGCTGATGGATCTGTATAAAGAAGAACGGGCGAAAGGCAGCAGCCGTATGGAATTTTTAAAGAAAGCGGCACAGATTCCGGGACTGTATGTACCTGCATTGTATGAGGTCTGTTATAAAGAAGACGGAACCATCGCTTCTTTCACCCCAACAGACGCATCCGTTCCTGCATCTGTCGAAAAACAGATTGTTATGGATATCACAGACACGTATTATCCAAAAGCTCCTGTGGTTCCATTTATCAAGGCCACACAGGATCGTGTGGTTCTGGAGATCCAGCGTGGCTGTATCCGCGGATGCCGTTTCTGTCAGGCAGGTATGCTCTACCGTCCGACCAGAGAGCGTGATGTGGAATTCTTAAAACAGAAAGCCGTTGAGATGCTGGATGCCACCGGACACGAAGAGATTTCTCTGAGTTCTTTAAGTTCCAGTGACTATTCACAGCTCCAGGAACTGGTGAATTTCCTGATGGAAGAATGCGACAGACGAGGCGTGAATATTTCCCTTCCATCTCTTCGAATTGATGCGTTCTCCCTGGATGTTATGAAGAAAGTACAGGATATCAAAAAGAGCAGCCTGACATTTGCACCGGAAGCCGGTTCCCAGAGACTGCGTGATGTGATCAACAAAGGTCTGACACGGGAAGTGATTCTGGAAGGTGCCGGAAAAGCTTTTGAGGGCGGCTGGAATAAAGTGAAACTGTATTTTATGCTCGGACTTCCTACCGAAACCGAGGATGATATGAAAGGTATCGCTCATCTTTGTGAAGAAATCGCGGAACGTTACTACGAGATCCCAAAAGATCAGCGAAACGGAAAATGTCAGATCACAGCAAGTACTTCTTTCTTTGTTCCAAAGCCATTTACCCCATTCCAGTGGGCTCCAATGTGCCGGGAAGAAGAATTCCTTGATCGTGCAAGAATCGTCCGTGAAGAGATCCATGCACAGCTGAATCAGAAAAGTATCCGCTACAACTGGCACGAAGCCGATGTTACTGTTCTGGAGGGTATCCTGGCTCGTGGTGACCGTAAGGTCGGGGATGCGATACTGAAAGCTTACGAACACGGTGCGCTCTTTGATGCCTGGTCAGAGTATTACCATCCGGAATACTGGAAAGAGGCATTTGCCGAGTGTGGTATCGATACTGATTTTTATACCATCAGAGAACGAAGGGATGATGAGATCTTCCCATGGGATTTCATTCATATCGGTGTCACTAAGAAATTCCTGTTACGTGAATGGAAACGTGCCCATGAAGAAACCGTAACGCCGAACTGCCGTATGCAGTGTTCCGGCTGTGGTGCAGCAAAATATCAGGGAGGTGTATGTGTTGAAAGTAAGAGTTAAATTTTCCAAAGAAGGTGCCATGAAATTCATCGGACATCTGGATATCATGCGTTATTTTCAGAAAGCCATCCGAAGAGCCAATATTCCGATCGCTTTCTCAGGCGGATTTTCTCCACATATGATCATGTCGTTTGCGGCTCCTCTCGGCGTTGGTGTCACCAGTGCCGGGGAATACTTTGATATGGAACTGACGGACGATTCCCTGTCTTCCAAAGAGATGGAGAACCGGTTAAATGCAACAATGGCAGAGGGAATGAAAGTGATCAGTGTCCGCCAGATCCCGGACGGAAAAGCAAGTGCCTGCATGTCATTGGTGGCAGCAGCTGATTATACCGTAGCATTCCGCGAGGGAAAAGAACCCTCTGTCGAGTGGGAAAAAGGACAGCTGGAAGCATTTTTTGCACAGGATAGCATCGAGATCCTCAGAAAGACAAAACGAAGCGAGAAAATCACCGATATCAAACCGTGGATCTACAAACTGGAACTGCGCGGTGACAAAGTCTGGATGCAGCTTTCCCAGGGAAGTGTTCACAACCTGAAACCGGAATTAGTGATGGAAGCATTCGCAAAATTCCTCGGAATCGAACTGGAACCCTTTGCACTGATGATCCACCGGGAAGAAGTCTATGCCGACCGCGGTGAAGAGGAGATCCCACAGCTGGTATCCCTGGAAGCGTTGGGAGATGTGATTGTATAAAATGGAACGTGTTATCATTACCACTCTCTGTTATCACGGAACAGACTGCCGGGTAGCTGCCTGGCAGTCAAACGGAAAAATCAGCCGAATCTGTCTGGAAGACCCCAGGGAAGAACGTCTGCTCGGAAGTATCCATGTGGGAAAAGTCCAGAAAATTCTCCCGGATATCAAAGGAGCTTTTGTGGAAATTGAAAACCGCACCAGCTGTTATTTCCCTTATACGAAGGAATCTAATTTTCTCTACACAATGCCGAAGAAAGCACCAGAATTACGAGCCGGCGACGAACTTCTGGTGCAGGTTACCCGAGAAGCGATAAAAACCAAAGCCCCCTGCGTCTCTTCAAACCTGAATTTTACCGGAAAATATCTGGTGCTCACAACCGGAAACCGCACACTCGGTATTTCCGCGAAGATTCCATCCGGAAAGCGGGAAAAGTTAAAAGAGTTTCTCGAAGAGCTGATGCCGGAAGACTGCTCTTACGGCATCATTCTTCGAACCAATGGTGCACTGGCTTCCGCGGAAGAGTTGAAGGAAGAACTGCGGTCACTGGAAACGCAGTTTACACAGCTGTATCAGAAAGCCCTGCACACACCGTGCTATACGAAGCTTTCCAAAGGAGAATCGATCACTGCATCCATTCTGAAAGATGTGCACTGGAAAGAAACAGAAAAAATCATCACGGACCAGAAGACGCTGTATGAAGAACTATGTGTTTCCCGTCAGGATATTCCGGTTGCATCGATGTGTGCAATTGAATATTACGAAGATTCCCTGCTGCCGCTTGCAAGGCTCTATAATCTTGAACGGGAGCTCGATCAGGCACTTCAGGAGAAAATCTGGTTAAAATCCGGTGGATTTCTGATAATTCAGCAGACAGAAGCCTTTGTTGCCATCGATGTCAACACCGGTAAACACAGCAGTAAAAAAGATGCAGAAGAAAATTATAAACAGATCAACCGGGAAGCGGCCCTGGAAATTGCAAGGCAGCTCCGGCTTCGTAATCTGTCTGGTATGATTCTGGTTGACTTTATTAATATGAAAAATACCAATGATCAGTCTGAATTGCTCCAATACATGGGTTCACTGGTCAGATCAGACCCGATGCAGACTGTAGTTGTGGATGTAACCGCTCTCGGCATCATGGAGATCACCCGGAAAAAGTCCGCCAAAACCCTTGCAGAACAGCTGCTCCAGCTGAAGAAGGGAGAATAAACTATGCGAGAGAAAACTTTAAAACCGTGGCACGGAGCCGCATTTTTTCTGTTAATTATGATTGTGTTTTTTGCAATCTGTGTACCACTGCAGTCTCATTTCGGACTGTATGGTGTGGCCGCTACGGAAATTATTTTATTGATTCTGGCACTGCTATTTGCAAAAGTGATGGGGTATTCCCTGCGCTCTCTGTTTCCGGTGCATTCTCCGGAAGGACTGCCAATGTTAGGAACTATTCTGATGTGGATTTCGTCCTATATCCTTGCAATGGTCGTATCACTGATCCAGTATCGCTTATTTCCCGGAGAAATGGAGACAATCAACGAGGGACTGAATGATGTGATCTACAGCGTACCTTTCTGGGTATCTGTGATCGTAGTTGCGCTGCTTCCGGCAATCTGTGAGGAAGCGGTTCACCGCGGTGTAATCATTCATACCATGTATCGTATCCGAAAAGAATGGCTGGTCGTTCTGATCATGGGTATCTATTTTGGTCTCTTTCATGCAAACCCGCTTCGTTTCCTGCCTACTGCGATCCTGGGAGCAGTTATGTCCTATATTATGCTGGAGACAGAAAATATGGTATATTCCTCCGCATTTCATATGATAAATAATCTGGTTCCCATGGTGCTGCAGGAATTTCTTCTGAAAACGTCTCAGCTACAGCAGGCGCAAAATCAGCTTACCGGTACTGATGGAACCATGACGGTTCCTCTGATTTCCATCGGTGTTTATCTGATCCTTGGAGCAGCTGTTCCTTTCGGAATGTACCTGGGCAATTATCTGTTACACAGACGAGATAATGTAAAACAACCGTTTTTCCCGAAAGAACAGATGGATCGCACAGTACTCAAAATTGCAATTCCATCCGCAGTTTTCTTCATTGCAGGAATCATTTGTTTTGGATGTGGAATTTATTTTGAGTCCATGTTATAATTATATTATTGAGCTAAAATGACGTATATTATTGAAAACCGTTACAGCAGTGTAAAAGGAGGAACAAAAGTATGGGCAATGTTGCCATCGTCACCGACAGTAACAGTGGTATCTCACAGGCAGAAGCAAAAGAACTTGGAATCTATGTGATCCCGATGCCTTTCTTAGTAGATGGAAAATTATATTTTGAAGATGTGGATATGAACAAAGAACAGTTCTATCATTTTCTTGAAAACGATGCAGACTTATCTACTTCTCAGCCGTCACCCGGTGATGTGATGGATCTGTGGGATAAACTTTTAAAAGAATATGATGAAATCGTGCACATTCCGATGTCCAGCGGACTTAGTGCATCCTGCTCTACCGCTATGGGACTTGCCCGGGATTATGATGGGAAGGTACAGGTAGTCGATAACCAGAGGATCTCCGTTACCATGCAGCAGTCTGTAATGGATGCGAAACATCTTGTTGCTGCCGGAAAGTCGGCTGCACAGATTAAAGAAATTCTGGAAAAAGAGGCACTGGAATCCAGCATTTATCTGATGGTAGACACCTTAAAATATCTGAAAAAAGGTGGTCGTATTACGCCGGCAGCAGCACTTCTTGGCTCTGCTTTGAACCTGAAACCGATTTTGCAGATTCAGGGAGACAAACTCGATGCCTACAAAAAAGTCCGTGGTGTCAAAGCTGCCAAAAAGAACATGCTGGAAGCCATGAAAAAAGATGTGGAAGACCGTTTTTCCGATTATGTCACAAAAGGACAGTTAAAACTTCATGTAGCCTATACCACCGATGAAGAAACTGCAAGACAATGGAAGGAAGAAGTGCAGAGCATGTTCCCGGATATTGCCATCTCACGAATGGATCCATTATCTTTCAGTGTCACCTGCCATACCGGTCCGGGTGTACTGGCAATTGCGGCATCACATGCACTGGATGGTGTTGAATAACTGTCGTATTCTATTATAATAATATTTCAAGAAAATTTTCAAAAAACAGTTGACGAATCCAAAAAAGCATGGTAATATTACGAAGTATGCCGCACAAAGAGGTAGAAGAGCTCGAAAGAGCCACCATATTTGGCGAGTAATGATAATAGGAGGTGTGCCATATGTACGCAATTATTGCAACAGGTGGTAAACAGTACAAAGTAGCCGAAGGCGATATCATTAGAGTAGAAAAGCTTGGTGTAGAAGCTGGAGAAACTGTTACATTTGACCAGGTACTTGCTGTAAACAACGACGGTTTAAAAGTAGGAGCTGACGTAGCTAATGCCAGCGTTACTGCATCTGTAGTTGAAAACGGAAAAGCTAAAAAAGTAATCGTTTACAAGTATAAGAGAAAAACTGGTTATCACAAGAAAAACGGACATAGACAGCAGTTCACAAAAGTGAAAATCGAAAAGATCAACGCTTAATCAGGTGGTCTGATGACAAAAGTTACGTTTTATCAGAATTCAGAAAATCAGTGTGTAGGCTTTACCAGTGAGGATCATGCAGGATATGCTCAGGAAGGTGAAGATATTGTCTGCGCCGGTATCTCTGCACTGGTGATCAATACGGTGAATTCTATTGAGGCCTTTACAGAAGATGAGTTTACGATTGATGTGGATGAATCATCTGCACGTATTCATTTTATGATAAAGAACAAGCCTTCCAAAGAAAGTCTCCTGCTGCTGAATTCGTTGATTCTCGGATTACAGAGAATGGAAGATGAACAGTACACAGAATTTATTGATATAATCTTCGAGGAGGTGTAAAAACCATGTTAAATATGAACCTTCAATTTTTTGCTCATAAAAAAGGAGTTGGTTCTACTAAGAACGGTAGAGATTCCGAATCCAAAAGATTGGGAGCAAAAAGAGCTGACGGACAGTTTGTAAAAGCTGGTAATATCCTTTACAGACAGCGTGGAACCAAGATTCATCCGGGTGTAAACGTTGGACGTGGTAAAGACGATACTCTGTTTGCATTAGTAGACGGTGTTGTTCGTTTTGAAAGAAAAGGAAGAGATAAGAAACAGGTTTCTATCGTTCCGGTAGCTGAATAAGCATATGCAGCGGGCTTCAAATCAGAATGGTTTGGAGCCTTCTTTTTATATATTCGATAACAGGAACAGCGACATCATAATTTTAGTTCACTGTTTCCATCTAATATTGACAGATAGGAGAAAAATATGTTTGCAGACAGAGCAAAGATCGTGATCCGTTCCGGTAAAGGCGGGGACGGGCATGTAAGCTTCCGTAGAGAGTTGTTTGTGCCAAACGGTGGTCCGGATGGCGGTGATGGCGGTCGCGGAGGTGATGTGATTTTTGAAGTGGACGAAGGTCTGAATACGTTGAATGAATTTCGTCACAAAAGAAAATATGCAGCACAAAATGGCGAACAGGGCGGAAAAAAACGATGCCATGGAGCCGATGGAAAAGATATCACACTGCGTGTTCCGGAAGGAACCGTTGTCTACGAAGCAGAAAGCGGTAAAGTAATCGCAGATATGTCCGGTGAAAATCGCCGGCAGGTGATCTTAAAAGGCGGTCGCGGCGGTAAAGGAAACATGCACTATGCAACTGCCACCATGCAGGTTCCAAAGTACGCGCAGCCAGGCCAGCCGGCCCAGGAGCTGGAAGTACGTCTGGAACTGAAAGTCATCGCAGATGTGGGACTGGTTGGATATCCAAATGTAGGAAAGTCTACATTTCTTTCCCGTGTAACTAATGCACAGCCAAAGATCGCCAACTATCATTTTACTACCCTTACACCAAATCTTGGTGTGGTAGATCTCGATGGTGCTGACGGTTTTGTTATCGCGGATATTCCGGGACTCATCGAAGGTGCATCGGAAGGTGTGGGACTGGGACATCAGTTCCTGCGTCACATCGAGAGAACCCGTGTCATGATCCATATTGTGGATGCCGCTTCCACGGAGGGCAGAGATCCGGTAGATGATGTCTATAAGATCAATGCAGAATTAAAGGCATATAACGCCGATATTGCTTCCAGACCACAGGTAATCGCAGCCAATAAAGTGGATGTGATCTATCCTGACGGAGAAGATCCGATTCAGCGTCTGAAGGACGAATTTGAGCCACAGGGCGTAAAAGTATTTCCTATTTCTGCCGTTACCGGCAAAGGTGTGAAAGAACTTTTATACCATGTAAAATCTCTTTTGGATTCCATTGAGAAAAAACAGATTATTTTCGAGCAGGATTTCTTCCCGGAAGACGTTCTTATTGCGGAAAATCTGCCATATACCGTAGAAAAACTCGACGATGGTCATACTTATGTGGTAGAAGGACCAAAGATTGAGAAGATGCTTGGATATACCAACCTGGATTCTGAAAAGGGATTCGCTTTCTTCCAGAAGTTCCTGAAAGACGGCGGTATTCTTGAAGAACTGGAACAGGCAGGTATTGAAGAGGGAGACACTGTCCGTATGTACGGATTTGAATTTGATTATTATAAATAAAGGAGAGTTTATGACAAGCAAACAAAGAGCATATCTGAAAAGTATTGCCATGACAACAGAACCAATCCTGCAGATCGGCAAATCCAGTTTGACGCCGGAATTTACCCAGTCCGCAAAGGAAGCCCTGGAAGCAAGAGAACTGATTAAGATCAGCGTATTACAGAACTGTATGGACGATCCAAAAGAAATCGCCCGTGTTCTGGCTGAACGGACCGGTTCCCAGGTTGTTCAGGTTATCGGTAAGAAAATCGTTCTTTATAAAGAAGGAAAAAAAGAGAAGAAAAAGATTCAGCTTCCGTAAGGAGAACATCATGAAAAAACGAATTGGAATTATGGGGGGAACCTTTGATCCGATTCATATAGGACATCTGATTCTGGCAGAAAAGGCTTATGAGGAACTGGCTCTCGATGAGGTCTGGTTTATGCCTTCCGGAAATCCTCCCCACAAACAGAACCGTGAGGGACGTGCAAGTGATCAGCAGCGGGTGGAGATGGTGCGAAAATCTATCGCTGACAATCCACATTTCCGTCTTTCCACAGAAGAGATGCATCCGGACGGATATACGTATACTTATGAGACACTGGAACGGCTGCATAAGAAATATCCGGATCAAACGTATTATTTTATCATCGGTGCAGATTCTCTGTATGATTTTGACACGTGGTGCAGACCGGATCGGATCTGTAAGGCAGCCAGTCTGCTGGTAGCTACAAGAAATGCTGTTCCGGAAGAATCCCTGAAAGAACAAATGTTATATCTGGAAGAAAAATACAAGGGGAATTTTATCCAGCTGCACACTCCCAACCTGGAAATTTCCTCACAGACACTCCGTGACTGGATCCGTCAGGGAAAAAGCGTACGGTATTATCTTGTGGATGAGGTATATACTTATATTCGCGAAGAAGGAATCTACCGGGCATAGTCCAGGATTCCTCTCTTGGAAATTACAAAAGATGAAGAATGCAGGAGGAATGTTATGGAAGAACAGAAGTTCAATCTGATGAAGATTGCCGGAAAGCTGAAAAAATATCTGGACGAAGACCGTCTCTGGCATACTCTCGGTGTGATGCAGATGAGTGCATCCCTGGCAATCCGCTATGATTATCCTATGGAACGCGCACAGCTGGCAGGTCTTCTTCATGACTGTGCCAAATGTATTCCGGCAAAGAAAAAGCTGAAAATCTGTAAAGATAATAAGATTCCGGTCACAGACTTTGAGAGAGAGCATACCTTTTTACTCCATGCTAAAGTAGGTGCCTGGGTAGCCCGGGAAAAATATGGTGTAACGGATCCTGAAATCTTAAGTGCAATCACCTGGCATACTACCGGAAAAGAAAACATGACACTTCTGGAAAAGATTGTATATATTGCGGACTATATCGAACCGGCAAGGAATAAAGCTCCACGACTTGCTGAGATTCGTAAGATTGCTTTTGAAAATCTGGATCTCTGCATGTATGAGATTCTGCATGACACCCTGGAGTATCTGGACGATGACCCACAGGACATCGATCAGGCAACGATACAGGCCTATAATTACTATAGTGACTTGATTAATACAAAATAAGGAGAACATAAAATGACAGATGCAAAAAAAATGGCACTGCTGGCATGTGAAGCTTTGGAAGATAAAAAAGCTTCCGATATTAAAGTAATTGATATCGAACAGATTACCACTCTGGCTGATTATTTTATCATCGCAAGCGGAAGTAATCGTAACCAGGTACAGGCAATGGCGGATAATGTAGACGAAGTACTTGGAAAAGCCGGTTATCAGCTCAAACAGACGGAAGGCTACTCCAGTGCGAACTGGATCCTGCTGGACTACGGTGACATCGTAATTCATCTTTTCGACGAAGAGAACAGACTGTTCTATGATCTTGAACGTATCTGGAGAGACGGAAAAGTGATGGATGCGAAAGAGCTGAAAGAAGAACAGTAAGTGCATCCGAAAATTTATTGATATATCGTAACTGTGAAAGTACTGAACAGTTACGATATATCGCAGATAAAGAAAAGAGTACAGAAACTGATTAGGATTTTCTGTACTCTTTTTTCGATTACTCATAACAGACCGTCGAATCTCATTTTACATTTATTTTAAAGAGATTATTCCATAAACCGATATACACCGATGACCTTGCCAAGAATTTGCAGCTGATCATGTACGATGATCGGATCCATGTAATCGTTTTCCGGCTGGAGACGATAACAGTCTTTTTCTTTGTAAAATCTTTTTACTGTAGCAGAATCATCTACCAGAGCTACTACAATATCACCATTCTGTGCATCTGCAGTCTGCTCTACAATTACTTTATCACCATCAAGAATCCCTGCGTTGATCATACTTTCCCCAACAACATTCAGAATAAAGGTCTGTGCGTTCGGCATAAATTCCGCTGGAATCGGAAAATAACTTTCCACATTCTCGATCGCCAGCAGTGGTTCACCGGCTGCCACACGGCCTAATACCGGAACATTCACCATCTCTCTGCGCACAAGGTTAAAGTTGTCATCCACGATCTCAATTGCTCTCGGTTTGGTAGGATCACGTCGGATATAGCCATTCTTCTCCAGACTCTCCAGGTGTGCATGAACAGAAGACGTGGACTTCAGGTTCACCGCTTCACAAATTTCACGTACCGCAGGTGGAAATCCCCTGTTCAGAATTTCGTTTTTGATATATTCCAAAATTTCCCGTTGTTTATCTGTAATTTTCCCGTATGCCATAACTGAATCCTCCCGAACATCTGATTCTCTTTTTCTTTATTATATATCTATTTGCATCTGTAATTATATTTTTCTGACTTCATTACAAATTCTGTAATTATGTAATTATAATGATAACATATACACACTTAAAATGCAAACACATATTCCGAAAATCTGTTCGGACTTTCTCCAAAATCATATTGACAAACGAATGTTCGAGATCTATAATAAATTTACAGTTAAAGAACAAACGTTCGCAAACATATGTTTTGAAAGTATGGGAGGAATTTACTATGATGACAGAATACAAAGGAAAGACAACTGTTACACGAAGCACTCGCAGAAATGTACACCCCGGAAAATGTCGTACCAGAAAAACAAAATGCAGACATTTCCCTTTTGCCAGTATGTTTTTGATCTGTCTGGCAACAGTTGCCGTACTCCGTTTTACCAGCGTCGATGCAAATGCAGATGTACCGGAACGTTATAAATACTATACTAACGTTTATGTAGACCGTGATACCACTTTGTGGGGTGTTTCCCAGAAATACATCAGTGATGAATATACTAATATCCGCGCTTACATGGAAGAAGTGAAAAGCATTAACCATCTTCCGGATGATCAGCTGATCTATGGAACTACCATCTGTGTACCGTATTATTCCGATGAATACAGGCAATAAATATAGTTTACTTTAACTCGTGAAGTCCCGGAATAATTATTGATTAGAAAAATTAATAAATAGTTTGTTATTTATTACAAAAAAGGGTGTTCAAATATCTTATCTCCATATATAATAAATAAATAACATCAAGGAGGAAAAAGATAGTATGAGTACCAAAGAAACAGATCATTCCAGACAGATGGACAAAGCGTTATTTGATTTCTACGGAAAGCCATCGTTCGGACAAGTTATGCCACTGGCGATCCAGCATGTACTTGCCATGATTGTCGGATGTGTAACCCCATCCATCATTGTTGCCGGTGTAGCAGGACTTTCCCAGAAGGATTCCGTTATTCTGATCCAGGCTGCTCTGGTAATGTCAGCACTTACCACGTTATTACAGTTATTTCCCTTTATAAAAACCAGGCGGTTCGCCATCGGTGCCGGACTTCCGGTTATGATGGGTATCAGTTTTGCCTACGTGCCAAGTATGCAGGCAATCGCAGGCGAGTATGATATTGCCACCATTCTCGGCGCACAAATCGTCGGCGGTATTGTTGCTTTACTGGTTGGATTAAACATCAAGCGAATCCGCAAGTTTTTCCCACCATTGATTACCGGAACGGTTGTTTTTGCTATCGGATTATCTTTATATCCAACTGCCATCAATTACATGGCCGGCGGTGCGAGCAGTGAGAATTACGGTTCCTGGCAGAACTGGCTGGTGGCCGTTATCACGCTGATTATTGTAACCTTCCTGAATCATTATGGGAAAGGAATCTGGAAACTGGCATCTATTCTAATTGGTATCATTGGAGGCTATATTGTATCACTTTGTTTTGGCATGATAGATTTTTCTTCTGTATCCAGTGCATCATTTTTCCAACTTCCAAAGCCAATGCATTTTGGAATTACCTTTGAACCTTCATCCTGTGTAGCTATCGCCATTTTATTTGCGATCAATGCTGTACAGGCGATCGGTGATTTTTCTGCCACAACAACCGGTGCTATGGACCGTATGCCTACCGATAAAGAATTAACCGGTGGAATTGTAGGATATGGTATCAGCAATATTATCAGTGCATTTTTCGGTGGACTGCCTACCGCAACCTACAGTCAGAACGTCGGTATTGTTTCCACGACAAAGGTAACAAGCAGGAGAGTAATGGGTACAGCTGCAGTCATCTTACTTGCAGCCGGTCTGATCCCGAAATTTTCATCTTTACTTACTACCATACCTTATTGTGTACTTGGAGGTGCAACCATCTCTGTATTTGCATCCATAGCTATGACCGGTATGAAACTAATTGCTTCGGAAGAGCTGAATTTCCGAAACACAACTATCGTAGGTCTGGCAATCGCTGTTGGTATGGGTGTTACACAGGCAAGCGCATCTCTTGCACAGTTCCCTGACTGGGTAACTACAATTTTCGGAAAATCCCCGGTTGTTCTTGCTACAATTTCTGCGATTGTCTTGAATTTGATTCTTCCAAAGCAGCTCGATCCGAAAACGAAATAAAAACAGACTAATATTTGAAAAGATGTATAGGAAAAAGTAAGTTATACTAATTATATTTCTATACATCTTTTTTAATTGACGCCAGCGTTTTTTCTATAGATTAGCTTGGACAAATCTCTGGTATTTCTACACATATGATTCTATAATAAAAATATATCTGATATTAGCTGTTCCAAACTAATGTACAATTTGTTAGAACGATTTATATCGGATGATAAAAACGATAAGGAGATTTTATACTGTTTATGAGTCTGACATTGCAGCATGGACGTCCGGAAAATATGACAGAACGTCTGAAAAAAGAGCAAAAAGTATATGAATTACTGGATCTATTACATATCGAATATGACCGCGTGGATCACGAACCGGCGATGCATATGGATGTGTGTGAAGAAATCGATAAGGTTCTGAAAGCCGCAACATGTAAAAATCTGTTTTTATGCAACCGTCAAAAAACCGATTTTTATCTGTTATTGATTCCGGGAGAGAAAATATTCAAAACAAAGGATTTATCTGCGCAGATTGGTAGTTCCCGGTTATCCTTTGGAACTGCGGACTATATGGAAGAATTTCTGGATGTGACTCCCGGCTCTGTGAGCATCCTAGGATTAATGAATGACACTGATCATCGGGTTCGTCTGTTAGTCGACAGCGATGTACTGAAAGAAGAATACCTGGGATGTCATCCATGTATCAATACATCCAGTTTACGTTTAAAAACAAAAGATATATTCAACACATTTCTGAATGCCGTAGATCACAATATGACAGAAGTTCATTTATAAATATCTAAACCTAATTATGTTTTCTGTGTCAATCTATTTGAAAAACTGTTGTTTGTCGTACAGATTCTACTCACTATAGAATCTGTACTTTTTTTATTTCAAGGAGGAAAAAAATATGTTAGTCAATGCAAATTGTGTATATCTGAGTTCTGAAAAAAAACAGGGAGTCAAAGACCCAACTAAAACATACTACAATGCGCTTCTTATGCAAAATACAGATACATTAATCTGTAGCGTACCGGAAGCAATCTTTAACACAGAATTATCGCAGCTGAATCAGTTCGAATCTGTGTTCTGTAGTTTTGATTTTAACCCGGTTTACAAAAGTATGCGCTTAGTCGATATCAAAAAAGCTGGAAAGTAAGAAGCTGTCGGTATACCGTCCCGCAGGGCGGATTATCCGACATTTACCAATCACTACGTTGAACACCCAGTACCGCCGGACAGCGGGCAAAACTTTCCCCCTGTGATAGCTGTCCCCGGCTTGGGTGCCATAAGGAGTAAAACATGGAAGAACGTATCGCCGAACTGCTGGAACAACAAAACCAGCTATTGACAGAAATTTCTACTTCTCTCCCGTCTGCGGATACTTATCAGCAGATCGATAACCTGAATCAGGTTGCTACCTACGTCCGGGAATATCTTAACGGGAAACAGGAAGCGGAACAGAATCAGGGGGATATTGATAAAGTAACACGGGAAACGGCTGAGGACAGGTATAACCAGATTTATGATCTGCTCTCTTCCATCGATGGAAAGGTGACACCGGATGAAGCGGAAACTATGGCGGATACTGCGGATGTTGAAACGAATCAGGAAATTTTGCAGGTACTTACGGATATGACTACGCAGAATGCGGATACCGCCGGGTATGTGCAGAGCATTCAGAACGTTAGCGTTCCGATGCTCTGCGGAGTCGGTATGATCGCCGGGATCCTCTTATGCAGTATCCTTTCCCGTTTCTTTAAACATTAAAGGGGGGTAACATATGGAGACATTAGAAACTGTTGCTGAGATTGCTTCTCAGGTGTTGCCCTTAGAAGATTGTATCAATTTATTTGTATCTTGCATTGCGGTAGGCTTTCTTTTGGCCGGGATCCCGTTCCTTTTGGGACTTGGTATCCACGTAATGATAAGAATATTTAACAAGGCTTCATAGCCTGGAAAGGAGAACAATATGGAAACTGTTGTTACTGCACTGACTAATAGTCTGACAACTGTCGGTACTGATGTTATTGGTGCTGTTGAAAAAGTTGTACCTGCGGCTCTGCCAATTGTAGCGGTTGGTATCGTTGTACCGGTTGTTATCAAGATCTTCAAACGTGTTGCTCACTAAACCAGCACGGAAAAACAGGGACCATGAAACTGTAAATAATTACGTATATTACCCTTTATAAGTATGATTGCGGATCCCTGTTTATGTTCAAGCGTGTTCCACAAGGGGATGCGTCCGGGAGTGGAAAAATCCACTCCCGTTTTTTATTGGAAAGGGGAACTTATGAAATTAAAAAAGAAAATACTGCCTGTGCTACTCTCCTCACTCTTCGCCTGCTCTTCTATCGCTGGCGGTTATCTCTCAGCTACTGCTGTTCCTGTGCAGGCTGCTGCTACGGCTACATATGGATTAATGGAAGTTATCGAAGCCATATTTGCTAGTTTTGGTGTTTCCTATATGACTTATGATATGTTCGGTCATTTCACAGATGGCAATAATGCACTTCAACCGGATTGGCAGAATATTTATGACTCTATGGAAGATTCTTATGAGAAACAATGGACGGTCATTAACGGTGGTGGTGGTAAAGACCCCACTCCCACTCCTGACCCTGATATTGAAACTCCGCCGCATTTTTCAGAGATCGTAAAAACAGCTATGGCTTCCGGTGTTCTGGAACTTGGAAAAGAATCTTATGGAATGATAAAAACATGGATGGATACGAATATGACAGCATCTTATGAGATCGGGCAGCTTTTATGTGATAAAACTATGCCGGATGGGATGAACGTAGATCCTGCGTATATTAAAGGGGGAAACGTTGTGGGGATATTTCATTATCCTAAACAATGGGGATGGAGCAATCATCCTGACGGCTCTACAGATACAGCTCCATCTACTGATATGCTTGTGCATGCTGATAAATATTTTTGTTATTTGCAAATGGATAACAAATTATATTTTTGTGAAATTAGTGGTTTTACCGATACTTTCGCTGAGTATTTTTATCAAGGTGAGTATATTGGATATAAACCAACCTATGGGGGGACTGTTTCGTCACTTGGTCGTCAAATTGGTGGTTATAAGGTGTATCGTTTAGCTGTGAGTCAGTTTAATGGAGTGTCCCCTGAAGAATGTAGCACTATGCTTAATGCTCCTATATTTTCTAGTGCAGATGCAGCATGGAACTATTTGAATCAACAATATGCAAATTACGGTAATGATGATGAAAAAGTTCAGGCTCCTATCTGGGTTTCTCCGGAGCTTCAGAATACTTATAAAAATGCTGGCAAATTGGAATTCCCGGAAAATGCTCCGCAGAGTATCAATGTTCCTAACATAGACCAACTTGCGCAACTTGCACAACAATTACAAAATGCCAGTTCTTTAGATACTGGTTCTCAGACAGACGCAGCTACCAGTGCTATGCAAAAGTATCTTGCATCTTTACAAACTAAAACAAACCCGGATCCGGGAACATCTCCTAAACCTGAACCAGATCCTAAGCCTAGTGTTACACCTACACCAGACAAGCCCGATTCAGGAGACACCGGGTCTAACAATGATAAGGAAAGTTTTACAGCTGATTTAAAGGAACTGTTTCCGTTTTGTATTCCGTTTGATTTGATTCACGCTCTTAAGATCCTGTCAGCAGATCCGGAAACGCCATACTTTGAAGTCCCGGTAAAAATTCATTCTTTCGGTATTGATGTAGATTATACATTTGTTCTGGATTTTGAACAGTTTAATATGATCGCTAAAGTTTTGCGTACGGTGGAAACTCTTGGATTTATTGTTTTATTGATATGGGTAACCCGTGATTTGATTAAAGGATAGGTGATTTTTATGGAAATTGTAACAAAGTTTTTAGACTGGGTGCTTGCTCTCCTGCCCCACTCTCCTTTCGCTAGCTTTCTGGATGAACTGGAAACACTGCCCTATCTTGGGTATGTGAATTATTTCTTTCCGGTTGGTGCGTGTATCAAGATCGGTGAAGCTTGGCTTGTGGCTATCGGTCTCTTCTACCTGTACAGTATCATTCTGCGATGGATCAGGGCGATTGATTAACGTGAATGGAGCTGTTGCCGACCTGATCCGAAGTTATGTATATAACAAGGCTCGGGGAGGTCAACAGCGGAATGGAGGGAATTATGATCAGTTTATATAGCGGTACTCCCGGTTCTGGGAAGTCTCTGGATGTTGCCCGTACCCTTTATTGGTCGGTTAGGAATGGGAAGCAATGTATCTGTAATTTTCCGATCAATACAGCCCGGTATAAGAAATATCCGGATAACTTCCACTTCTGGGATAACTCACAATTGACACCGGAACGTTTGACGGAATTTGCCGAAGAGATCAACCAGAAGCGTGGAAAGGTAAAAGAAAATTCCATTTTGCTTGTTATTGATGAATGCCAGCTGCTTTTTAACAGTCGGGACTGGGGACGAAAAGACCGGAGTTCCTGGCTCTCTTTCTTCACGCTGCATCGTCACTTGGGCTATGAAATCATACTGGTAGCACAGTTCGACCGGATGCTTGATAGGCAAATCAGAGCCTTGATCGAATATGAATATATACACAGAAAGATCAGCAACTTCGGCTGGAAAGGTTTTTTAATCTCCACTTTTGCAGGTGGTAAACTGTTCGTTGCTGTCAAAATGTGGTATCCCATGAAAGAGCGGGTAGGTTCGGAATTTTTCCGGGCAAAGAAATTTTATTATTCGCTATATGATAGTTATGCGAGGTTCGACAGGGACGGGACGAGCATGGGGGGTGATGGGGACCCCGGCGAGGACTGCCCCGGAGAAGCTCCCTATACTTGACTATAGCAACACTTAACAGTATTTTGATCGGATTCAGTCCGTAAAGGGGGTATGGGAACATGTATAACGTTAGATTAAAACATTATCAAAATGGAGAAACGCAAGCCCGGATTTACTGCACTGGTATCGTGACCGGACAGAAAAAAGCACATTCTAAACCATCAGTCCCGGAGATGGAAAAAGAACCATTTACCGGAACTATGGTTGAGGTTGTCCGCTCATTCCATCAGGCTGAGGAAAAACAGGAACGTAGTATACACAACAGTTTGACCCGGGCAAAGCAACAGATCTATGATATCAGCAGGGCTAATAAGTGGGATTATTTTGTGACACTTACTTTCAATGAAAAAAAAGTGGATCGCTATGATTATTCAGCATGTACGAAGAAACTTTCTTATTGGTTAAATAATATGAAAAAAACAAGTAATCCGGACTTTAAGTATATCGTAGTGCCAGAACGTCATAAAGATGGTGCTTTTCACTTCCATGGACTATTTGCGCATTGTGATGGATTGGAGATTATCGACTCAGGGCATAAGGACAAAAAAGGGAAGACGGTCTATAACATAGGCAAGTACAAACTGGGCTGGACTACTGCAACAAAAGTTGAGAATAACAGCGCAGTAACGAAGTATATCACAAAGTATACAACTAAGGAATTAATTGAGAACACAAAAGGAAAAAAGAAATACTGGTGTAGTCGGAACTGTGATCGCCCGATTTTGGAAGATTTTCTTTTAAGCATTGCTGATAAAGAACTGCTCCATGAGGAACTACTGGAAACATCAGATTATTTTAAGGTGACTGACTTCGGATATGGGACAAAGCACAATCAGGTGCGATATTATGAGCATAAAAATCTGACCATAAATGTACCGGAAGAGACAAAGAATTATTCTTGTGTCGAGTAGCCAGTGACCTAGTGACCCCTCACCCTCACCGCCTGCAAACGTCAGCCACCCGGCACACCGCGGGGCGATGGCTCACGGACGGGCTAATATAACCTTGAACATACAGGAAGAGGGCTAGCGCCCTCTTCTATTGTTTTTCAATGAAATATCTAATTATATCCAAAACATTATAGCCTTGATTTGCTAAACAGATGCAGACAATAACCAGAATCAACACTATTGCATAGATCACTGCAGTGATGGGTACTTGATTGTTGACTTGCCTATAGGCTTGTCGTTCGTAACGTTCTTTTCTCCGGAGATAATTATTGTAATTTCTTTCATTTCTTGCCCGCTCCATGGCTTTCTCTTTTCGCTGTTGCTCTTCTATCTCGTATAAACGTTTTTCAAGATTTGTTTTTGTCATCAGATTCTTTTTCTTCAATTTTTATCTCCCCGTGCTGTGCTTCATAGATATCTACGTATTTTCGTAGCGCGTACTCGATTTCTTTATTTTTAGTGCGGTTGTTTTCATCGGCAATAATCTTTAATTTTTCCATTAATCTACCGTCAATACGTAAGGGATAGGCTTTATTTTTATATTCGCCCATAAAATGCTCCTTTCGTGTAGATATCTACTTGACATCTATAGGAGATGCTGTTATTATACTTGTTGTAGATATCTACTTGATATTTACTTCTTTAGGTTAATTAATTATAACAAAAAAGATTGCTCCATGCAATCAATGTTCCCGCTGAGGTTGTGGGGTCACCTTAAACCCTCATTACTCCCGGCTGATCGGTGCATCGGCTGGGATTTGTTGGAGGTAACCGGATGTATAAATTTCAAATTATTTCTAACGACTATTCGTTTCTGTTGTCATTCGCATACGCTTCTAATGCATTTTTGGAAGTTGTCGATTTTGAACAATCTATTTTTTGTCTGTGTTACGACAGTGAAGAATTGAAATGCTATTGGAATGAACAATTGATTTTAATTTTAACTGTTATCGGAAATGTAGATCCGGAGGATTAAAAAACATGAATGTACAAACGTGTGTGTTATTTACAAGGGAACAGTTAGAGGCGCTTATTGAATGTGTGGATATGCAGATCAGTCGGGAGCGTGTAAAGGACAAGCGTAATACTAAAACATTGCATACTCTGGAAGCCTGCAGGATAAAAATTATAGAAGCATATCGTACACGACTATAGAAAGGCAGGGGTATCTTATAGAGAATTATTATAATTTGTACCTTAAAAAAAAATGAGTATTGAAGAAGCATATGTCGCTTGTCATAATGCTATGAGCGATGCTGAAGAAAATAGTTCCTCAGGGAACTGCGATGAATTAGATGAACAACTTATAAATTTGAGCAGTCGTTTTATCTTCTTGACATTACTCCGTAACGGTTATATTTACCATAACGGTAAGTATGTGAAAAGAAGTATGCCGGAATAAATGCGAAAAAAAACGACCCGCTAATAAGCGGGACTGAACGAATCTATACGACAAACTATATTTTTCAAATAGATCTAACGATCTACCAGATCGCCCCGCACTTCCCATTATTCCTTACGGGAAAGGGAAGCGCGTTCCGATCTTTTTGAAAAACACGGTTGTTTGTCGTACAGATTGACAAGACTCTTTTCTTGTGCTAAAATTTTTTCAAAGGCTTATTTTTTATATACTATTCAGAAAGGATTTTTATTATGGATCGAGTTACTTATCATGAGCAAACTGATATGGAAAACATTTTAAAACTTCGTGAAGTTCTTCGTACTCTTCCGGAATTTTCCAGGGATTATTTCCGTGCCATTGATTCAACAACAACCACAAAAACCAGAATTTCTTACGCGTACGACATCCGGATTTTCTTTCAGTTCCTTGTGAACGAAAATCCACTGTTTAAGGATAAAAAAATCACAGATCTGACCATCGATATTCTGGACCAGGTGCAGGCTCTCGACATCGAGGAATTTATGGAATATTTGAAGGTTTACAAAGATAATCAAGATACATATATTACTAACGGCGAAACTGGCTTAAAACGCAAAATTTCGACGTTACGCAGCTTCTACAATTATTACTTTAAACACGAAATGATCAAAACGAATCCTCCTGCCTTGATCACCATGCCAAAACTTCATGAAAAAGCTATTGTCCGACTGGATACCGATGAAGTTGCCATGCTTCTGGATTATATCGAGCATGCCGGGGATCAACTTTCCGGACAGAAAAAAGCTTACTACGAAAAAACAAAAACCCGTGATCTCGCCCTGATCACTCTCCTGCTTGGAACCGGAATCCGTGTGTCAGAATGTGTCGGTCTGGATGTCGAAGATCTTGATTTCAAAAATGATGCGGTAAAAGTCACACGAAAAGGCGGAAACGAAATGTTCGTATATTTTGGTGAAGAAGTAGAAAAAGCATTGCTGGATTACCTTGAAGTACGTGAGACAGTCACTCCGGTAGCCGGTCATGAGCATGCTCTCTTCTATTCTATTCAGAGGAAACGAATGGGTGTTCAGGCGGTTGAAAATCTGGTAAAAAAATACGCACAGCATATTACATCTACCAAGAAAATCACCCCTCACAAACTGCGAAGCACTTACGGTACCGCCCTATACCGGGAAACCGGAGATATCTATCTGGTTGCCGATGTATTAGGCCATAAAGACGTAAATACAACTCGTAAACACTATGCCTCTGTTGGAGATGAGCAGCGGCGGAAAGCTGCTTCTGCATTGAGATTACGGGAAGAACCACCACAGAAGCAATAAGTACAGATGCAATGTAACAAAAATGGACAGTGCCCGGCTATTTGGCTCTGCCCATTTTTTATATCTTCATTTTTACTCGAAACCATCAATGTCCCACATAAGACTTGCATCAGCTGCTGTACTTAATTATTTTTCATCTATTATATTTCTTTTTTATGCAAATGCAGCATCGTCCAAAAGTATCGTAAACGGACCATCATTTATCAAAGATACTTTCATATCTGCTCCAAAAATCCCCGTTTCTACTACAGGCACCTGTTCTTTTGCTTTTTCGATCATATATTCATATAACTGTTCTGCCCTTTGCGGATCTCCGGCATCTGTAAAACTTGGCCGGTTCCCATGTCTGCAATTTGCGTATAAAGTAAACTGAGATATCAGCAAAAGTTGTCCGCCTATATCCATCAGAGAACGATTTGTCTTGCCGTTCTCATCTTCAAAGATCCGTAACTGTAATAGTTTTTTCAGATATTTATCCACCACTTCTGTAGTATCATCTTTCCCGACACCTATCAGCACCATCAATCCCTGTTCAATTGCCCCTACTGTTTTTCCATTCACGGAAACACTGGCTTCCTGACATCTTTGTATTACAAGCTTCATGACTCTTTCTCCTTCTGTATATCCTTTATTCCGTCGTTTTGTGATCCTCTGTATCCACTTCATTATCGACATTCGCTTTTGTCCGAATTTTACGATAACTTTTAAATACGCTGTCACTTCCCGGTTTCTCTGCAGATGGTGCCACCGGTTTCAGCGTTTCTGCATCCAGATGATCAATATTCTGATAACTTTCCAGATCAATCGGCATACGCTTCGTAGTCAAGCGGTTCTGTATGCCATTGCGGATTACTGTACAGATCACCGCACAGGCAGGAACTCCGACAAACATACCGAAAATGCCGAAAAATCCACCTCCTACAAGAATAGCAACTATAACCATAAAACTTGAAAGTCCTGTGGAACCACCAAGAATCTTTGGTCCAAGAAAATTTCCGTCAAATTGCTGCAATAACAGGATAAAAATAACAAAGTAAACACATTGGATCGGATTAACCAGCAAAATCAGCAGCGCACTCGGCACCGCACCAATATATGGACCAAAGAACGGAATTACATTCGTCACGCCCACAATAACACTGACAAGCAATGCATATGGCAAATTCAGAATCGTTGTACCTATATAGCACAAAATTCCAATAATAAATGAATCTAACACTTTTCCAATGATAAATCCACCGAAGGTCTTATCTACATACTGAAGGTCACGAATGATATTATTTGTTGTTCTGGTACTGAACAGGCAGTACAGCAACCGCTTTCCCTGCGCAACGTAAGATTCTTTACCGTACAACAGATAAATAGATATCATGGCACCGATCAGAAAATTTTTCAAGAATACTAGAACTCCCAGGAATCCTGTAGAAAAGCTTGCAACCAGAAGATTTATTTTAGGCAGAAGATCATCCGTCAGCCAGGTTTCTGCTTTAGATGTTACAGCTGAGAAAATCATACTGGAGTTTTCTTCAAGATCCGGATAATTTTTCAGAAGATTCGTCAGCCATTTTTCTATATTATTAATATATCGTGGCAAATTGTCGATAATGTTTGTGATACTGTTGATCAGTTCCGGAACCAGCACAGATAACAAACCATAGATTCCCAGTAAAAACAACAGTAATGTAATAATAACACAAATCATCCGAATCGCATGGCGTACTTTATGAGTTGGATTCCAGTTTTTTTTCTCACAAATCCGATAAACCACACTGCGCTCCATAAAACGGATAACCGGCCATAGAACATAGGATATTGCTGCTGCATATACAATTGGAGTAAGGATGGTATAAATCGTATTCAATCCCCTGGCAATTGATGCCGTATGAAAGATACCAAAATAAAATAACATACTGGCAGCTATAACGCAAAATGCTGTGATTCCAATCTGGACATATTTCTTTCCCAAGAAGTTTTTCATCTGAACGCCTCCACGAGTTTTCTGTTAATAAACATATATTATCTATTATAGCACAGAATAAAATCTATGTATTAACTATTTATGACTTTTCTGTAAAGTCTTTATTTGATATACTTAAATAACTGTAAATTTATGTTATTCAAAGAATTTACAAATTTATTTTGATTTATACAATTATTCTGATATTTTATAATTGGAGGAACCATACAATGAAACTGCAACAATTAATGAGTTATACAAGACGCGCTATCGATGATTACAACATGATTCAGGACGGGGATAGAATTGCTATCGGTATATCGGGCGGAAAGGACAGTTTAACGCTTTTATATGCACTCCATGGACTACAACGCTACTATCCGAAAAAATTCGATCTGGAGGCAATTACGGTCGATCTGGGGCATCCTGATTTTGATGTGTCAGGCATTCACTCCCTGTGCGAAACCATGAAAGTTCCCTATACCGTGGTAAAAACCGAAATAGCCCGGATCGTGTTTGATGAAAGGAACGAAAAGAATCCTTGCTCCCTGTGCGCAAAAATGCGCAAAGGTGCTTTAAACGACACGATAAAAAAACTGGGCTGCAATAAAATAGCTTATGCCCATCACAAGGATGATATTGTAGAAACCATGATGATGTCTCTGATCTACGAAGGGCATTTTTATTCTTTTCCTCCGATCACCCATCTTGACCGCACCGACCTTACGGTGATCCGCCCGCTGATGTATGTATATGAAGCAGATGTGAAAGGCTTCTGTAACAAATATCAGCTTCCTGTCGTAAAAAGTCCCTGTCCGGCAGACGGCTATACAAAACGTCAGTATGTAAAAGACCTGCTCCGAAAACTGAATCAGGAGAATCCCGGTGTAAAAGAGCGGATGTTTTCTGCAATTGTAAACGGTAACATTCCTGACTGGACATCAAAGATTCGATGATTCACATATATGTGCAAAAGACAGGCCCACATAACAGATATTCTCACCTGTTATGTGGGCCTGTTTCTTATACTGCACAATATACAGCTTCAGACAGTTTAATACAGTTTAGTAAATCGCTGTTTTATATCCCTTTTCTTTCAGCTGAATTGCATTTAACACCAGTTCTACAGATCCATCTACTCCCATTTTACCACTGTCGATACACAGATCATAGGAATCTGCATCACCCCAACGTTTGCTGGTGTAGTAATTGTAATAGCTGGAACGTTTTTTATCTGTTTTGATGATACGATCTTTTGCTTTTGCATCTGTCAGATCATAAATTTTTGCAATTCTTCGAATACGCGTCTGCAGATCCGCGTGGAAAAATACGCTGAAACAGTTATCAAAATCTGCCAGTGCATAATCCGCGCAACGACCGATCATGATACAAGGTCCCTCAGCTGCGATTTTCTTGATAGTTTCAAACTGAGCCAGGAAAACTTTCTGATTAATTGGCATATCAGAGAATGCCGATGAAGTATAACCAAAAGAGTATGTATCCATAACCAGAGAATACAGAAAACTATTAGTTGGTTTTTCATCATGATTCTCAAAAAGTTCTTCGCAAAGTCCACTTTCCTTTGCTGCACGTTCCAGTAACTCTTTATCGTAACACTTGATACCTAACTCTTCTGCAAGGACTCTTCCAATTTGACGTCCGGCGCTTCCGTACTGACGACCTATTGTAATAATGGTATTGGTCTTCATAGCAACCCCTCCCGTTCTTTTAATTTATTATAATTATTATAAAATAAAACAAATCAATTGTACAGTACCTATTTTCTTAAATTTTCTAACAAATCAGTAAAATATTCTGGTAATGGGGCTGAGAATTCAATATATTCATTCGTCCGTGGATGAACAAACCCTAAAACCATGGCATGAAGGCACTGCCCTTGCAGATGTTTGAACGGACACTTCGCCGGCCCATAGGTAATATCTCCCACAAGTGGATGACCGATGCTTGCCATATGCACGCGAATCTGATGAGTGCGCCCGGTCTCCAGCTGGCACTCAATAAAAGTGTATGCACCAAAACGTTCCAGCACCTTATAGTGCGTTACTGCAGGTTTTCCGTTTTTGTAGTTGATTGCCATCTTTTTCCGATCCGTGGCATGACGGCCAATAGGCCCTTCTACTGTTCCTTCATCTTCTTTCAGATTTCCATGTACCAGGGCGCGGTATTTTCTGGTGATTGAATGCTCTTTCAGCTGATCTGCCAGACTCTGATGTGCCATATCATTTTTACAGATCACAATAGCACCTGTTGTATCCATATCGATCCTGTGCACGATACCCGGACGCATCACTCCATTAATTCCGGAAAGATGTTCCTTGCAGTGAAACATTACTGCATTGACCACTGTATGGGTATAATGTCCGGCACTTGGATGAACTACCATTCCTTTGGGTTTATTGATGATCAGCACATCTTCATCTTCATACAAAATATCCAGTGGAATATCTTCCGGAAGAATGTCCGGACACTCCGGCTCCGGAAGTTCCAGCTTCACTGTATCGGAAAGCTGTACTTTATAATTTGCCTTTACCGTTTTTTCATTGACTGTCACATTTCCTTCTTTCAATAATTTCTGTAAATAGGATCGCGACTGATCCGGCAGCTGTTCAGAAAGAAATTTATCTATTCTTAAATTTTTCTGTTCCTCATCCGGTGTAAATGTATAGATTTCCACTATGCCTTAGACTCCCTTTTCCTGATGCTTAAGAACTCAAATTCGTCATCTTTATATATGAATAAAATGCTTACTGCAATACCAATAAAAGAAATTACCACAAAAATATCCGCTACATTAAATACCGGGAAATTAATCAGTGAAAAATAGAAAAAATCCACCACATATCCCAGGCGGAGCCGATCTATAAAGTTCCCCAGGGCTCCCGCTGTCAGAACTGATGCTATAATATGCAGCAATGTATAACGTCCGGTTTTCGGGCAACGATGCAAAAACCAGAATACTGCAGCCAGATAGATAATCGTCAGAATCACAAAAATAATTCTCTGGTTCTGCAAAATGCCGAACGCAGCTCCATGGTTTTCCAGATAATGCAACTGGAAAACTCCCGGAATCAGTATGATGTCACTCTGATCTTTCAGGTGATGCACAACCAGACTTTTTGTCCATTGATCCAGAAGTGTCAGAATCACCATAAGAATACAGTCCACTCCGATAAATTGTATGGTTTTCTTATTTTTCACCATCCCTTATTCTCCTTCGATCATATCTCCGTTAATAAACTGAATCGCATCCAGAATTTCTTCGTCTGTAACTGTTTTATCGATGTATGCCTGTCCGATCTTCTTGAGAAGAATAAACTTAATCTTTCCGTTATCCATCTTTTTATCCGACTTTGTCGTCTGCAATACAGCTTCATTATCCAGACCGTTAAAGAAAATCGGAAGATCAAATCCCACGTTCATATCACGGATCTCGTAGAATTCCTCTGTCGACAGACAGCCTCTTTTGAAAGAGATATAGGCAGCGGCAATGGTTCCAAGTGCCACACACTGGCCATGAAGAAGTTCAAAATTCTTCAGTTTTTCCACTGCATGACCCACTGTATGTCCAAGATTCAACAGTGCACGTTCTCCCTGTTCCGTCGGATCACTTTCCACGACAGCAGCCTTGATCTCGCAGCATTTGCGAACCATTTTCACAAGAACCGGATAGATTCGTTCCTGAATCTCCGACATATGATTAATCGTCCACTCATAAAATCCGGCATCACGAATCAGACCTGATTTCAACACTTCTCCCATGCCACTGGCAAACTGATCTTCCGGAAGAGTTTTCAGCGTATTCAGATTCATATAGACGAGCCGCGGCTGATGGAATGCACCTACCATATTTTTATACTGTGCAAAATCCACACCTGTTTTTCCACCTACACTGCTGTCTACCTGAGCCAGAAGAGTCGTTGGAATCTGGATAAAGTCAATACCACGCAAATAGGTGGCAGCAGCATATCCGGTAAGATCTCCGGTAACGCCTCCGCCAAGTGCTGCCAGTACATCTTTTCTTGTATAGTGATGTTCGATCAGAAACGCGTACAGCTCTTTTACTGTATCCAGATTTTTAGAAGCTTCTCCCGCCGGGAAAGTATACAAATCAACCGTTACATCCAGTTCTTCCAGTGCCTTCTGTACTTCTTTCCCATACAGATTTCCCACTGTATCATCTGCTACAATGCAGATCTTGCCACAGGAAAGCTCCAGTTTCTTAACTGCATCCGCCAGTTTTGTAAAATCTTCTTCCCAGAGAATCTGGTAATCAAATTCTGTCTTTGCGCCTTCTCTGTATACGCGTAATTGTTTGCTCATAAAATTCTCCTCCAAAATAATCATCCTGTTTTATTTTTGTAGAAATGCAGGATCGTATTTGAGAATACGTTATATATATTTCTGTACGGTAACACTGCACCGTCCTTTTTTTGTTGTTCCCGCCATTCCGTCATAGCGGAACTTTCCATATCCACGGACCGACACAATATCTTCCGGTTTTAAAGGATGTCCGTTAGATACAACCATTTTACCATTGACAAAAACTTTTCCACCCTCGATCAATCCCAGCATACTGCTTCTGGATGACGAAAATGCCAGAGCAATCATCGCATCCAGCCGTACTGAACTGACTGTTCCGTGGATCTCCTGAAACTGTGGTTTCGGAAGGTCGTCCGGATTCTCAACAGCGGACACTTTCACTGTTGTATGCCGGATTCTGGTAATGTTCTGCATAAGAAATTCTTCCATCTGTGCATGGCAGAATACATACGCATCCTGGCCCTTGATCACTATATCCCCAAGTCTGGAGCGTTCGATTCCCAGATGAATCAGGGCACCCAGATAATCCCGATGAGTAAGCGCCTCACTGAATTTTCCGGAACAAGGCGAGATACGGATACACCGAATCGGATACATCGAAAGAAAACACTCTTCATTTTCCCCATAATCATAAGAAAGAGCATCAGGAAGAAATGCTGCTATCTGACGCTCTGCTTCTTCATAGCCACCGAAGGTACGGATCATAACACCCGCTTCCTCCGGTCGAAAGCTATGTACCATATGAAGTTCATTCAAATCCAGAAAATCCGTAAACACAGGAATCTCCCGATAATAGGCTGTTCTTGCCAGATCTGCCAGCCGCTTTCTGAACTGTACTTCCTGTTCTTTCATCTTAGAAGTTTGTCCGAACAGAAGGAACGTCAAAAGCGCCGCTTAATATTTCCTGGAAATCACCGGAAATTTCCACATTGGCTGGTGTCAGGATAAAAATATAACTGGAAATCTTCTGCAGACTTCCTGCGATAGAATAGCATGCACCGGAAGAAAAATCTATGATTCTCTGCGCCACATCTACATCAATACCTTCCAGATTCAGTACTACAGTACAACGGTCAATCAGAGTATCTGCGATCTCTCTGGTGTCTTCCATGGAAGAAGGTTTGATCACACAGACTTCCATCGTGCCATTTCCGCTGTTTTTCTTTCTCATCGGAGTGATCTTGCTGGATGCAGACGGAGTTGCCTGCTTTACAGTCTGTTTCGGAGCTTTTGTCTGCTTTGGTGCCACTTTTTTCTCAGGTTTTACATATTCAACTTCTTCATCTTCATCATCATCGTCATCCAATTTTTTAAAGAAACGATGTTTCGGTTTTTCCTCGTCAAGGGCTTCCAGATCTTCATCATCGAAGAATTCATCATCATCGTCAAAATCATCATTTAAACGGATGGCATCTAAAAACTTATCTAAAACGCTCATTTTTTATCTCCTATCTATTTTGTTTTGGAATAATCTCTCTCACCAAAAATACCGGTACCAACACGAACCATAGTGGCACCTTCTTCAACAGCTACCTGATAATCGTTCGTCATACCCATACTCAGAATATCCATATGTACATTATTCATGTTTTTACTGCTTATGTCAACACTTAATTGTTTCAATTTTCGGAAAACAGGCCGATTTTCTTCAGGATCCGGTACATATGGAGCAATTGTCATCAGTCCCTGAATCTGCACATACGGAAGCTTACAGATCTCCTCAATCAAAGACATGGTTTCTTCCACTGATACTCCAAACTTTGTTTCCTCCTGCGCAACATTCACTTCAATCAGGACAGGAATCACTCTCTGAATCTTTTCTCCCTCATGGTTGATTGTTTCTGCCAGACGCAGAGAATCCACAGAATGAATCAGTGCTGCTTTGTCTGCAATATATTTTACTTTATTCCTCTGCAGGTGCCCGATCAGATGCCATTCGAGATTTTTCGGAAGTTCTTCGTATTTGGTGCAAAGTTCCTGTACCTTATTTTCTCCGAAGATCGTCTGTCCTGCATCCATCGCCTCCCGAATCATGGAAATCGGTTTTGTCTTACTGACTGCGATCAGAGTTACTTCTTCCGGATTCCGACCGCTTTTTTCACAGGCTTTTCTGATCTCAGCTCGTACGTTCTGTAACTGTTCTGCTACCATACATTATTCTCCTTTGTAAGTCTTTATTTAAACAGAATATCGTCTTCTTTCACGGTATTTCCGTTTCTGACAATGTAATCAAACTGGGAAAGTCCATAGGTGGTACCTGTCTCAACTATACAATATTCATCATTTTGTTCAATCATGACGACTTTCCTGAAAACAGCATAGCCTTTATTAATACAATACACACCTTCTAATGCTTTCTTTTCTTTTATTTCATAAACAGACTGGCTGTCGGGCTTCAAAATCACATCTCCGTCCTGAAAAGTATCCATATCCACATAATAGTAATCATCGTCTTCCTGATAAATCGTAGCCTTGACAAATTCAGAGGAATCATCTTTTCCCCTTCGGGTAACCTTTCGGTAGAAGCCGGCATCACCATCTTCTTCATCAGTAGCAATGTATTCTTTCGGAATCACATAAAAGTTCTTTTTCACAATGGAACTGAGCGGAATCTTTAATCCTGTCTGTGTGTTTGTTACCAGTTCAATATTCAGAAAGCGATCACCACTATAGCGAATCATTCCACGGCTGAATGTGATCTTGCCGTAATAATTGCCGTCTTCACCGGTAACAATGGTCAGTAAACCTGTCTGCGTGGCATCATCTTTTAGAAACTTCACTCGGATCGTCTTTTTTTCTGCCAGTGAAACAATCTGATCTGTGCTCAGCGGTATCACTACTGACCAGGTCTCACTGGTTATCAGTTTATACACAGGATCCCCGGAGGATACCTTTCGTTCTTTCTGAAGATTGGTAATCTGATAGTTTTTCTTACTGAAAAGATCTGCCGTCAGCTGATCTGCTGTAATCCCTTCGTAGCCATCCACTGTATAAACAACGATACCATCCTGTGCTGCCCGATAAATTGTCTGTCCATTGGCCGTCTGCGTAGTTTCCGTGGAGTCATCCGTCTGAAGACCACTGTACTGGAGAATAGATCCCTCCAGCTCGTATTTGTAATTATAAACATCATAAAAATTGTCACTGTCATATGTGGAGGCAAATCCTGCAATGGAAGAGCGGATTCCGGCATAATCCTGTTCGGTCAGTTCATTGACTGCAGCCTGTGCCGGAGTGTCCCCCAGAGTATAGACTGCTCCGGATTTTCCAACTTTACTGTTCTCTCTTGCATAATAGGTGATATAACCGGCGGCATTCGTATTTACCACAGATTCTTCACGGATTGCCAGTGCTGTATATGTCTTATTATTGGATAAGGGACCTGCGGTCACCTGATAGGACTGAATATGATCTGCAGTAAGATACAGAATGACCGTAATTACCATATACACAAAAAGTGCCCCAAAGATAAAGGTTCCTATATTTAACGGGATCTTACGAAACCATCCGGATATTTTATTTTTCCTTTTTGTAGTCATGAAAACACTCCCCTTCGTTTTTCTGACTTATACTCATATAAAATTATTCTATCATTCCTCTGACGAATACACAAGAAAAAAAATATGCATATTCTGTGAAATCGTGGAAATACTGGAGATAACGAAAAAAACAGGAGGTTGATCAAATTAAGATGAAAGGTTTGGATTATACAGCACTGATACTGACAATCACAGGAGCAATTAACTGGGGGCTGATAGGACTGTTCAAATTCGATCTGGTTGCTTTCTTGTTCGGCAATTTATCCTGGCTTTCCAGGATCATCTATATCCTGGTTGGATTAAGCGGTCTGTACCTTTGCACCTTTTTCAGTCGTCTCGCCGACACTAACCCGTAAGCTGCAGATAACTATGGAAAACACGTTCCGCGAGTTTCTCATAGTTATCGCGGCAGTCGCCAGGGTCGCGTGCATGCACGGACTTTGGCTCGTTACTCGCGTAAAACATGAAAAGAGGGTCGCCAACAGGCAACCCTCTTTTCATCTGCTACAGTTTTACAAGGCAATGATGATATCATCCTGAAATTCAGCAGGTAATTCTTCTTTATCCATGGAAACACTTAATACAAAATTAATTTTATATGCCTCGGAAATATCTTTTAACTGATGCAGTGCATCGGTAATATCTTTTCCTTCCAATTTTGCATTTTTCAGGAAGCTGTCCAGATACATTTCCTGAAGATCATGATCCTGAGATACAATACCACATACAAAACCGATGAATTCATCTGCATTTTTAATCGGATATCCGGATACATCGATCAGACGAATTTTATTGTTCAGTTCATACATATGTTTGGAACTTTTATCCAGATATACAATGTTACCTTCAGCAGCTTTAATGGCTCCGTTCACTTTATCTAAAAGCTGCTTAGTTTTTCCTTTACCTTTTTTGCCTACAATTAATTGAACCATAGCAGTTTCCTCCTTTGATTTCTGGTATATATTACCAAAAAGTACTGTTCTGTTGTTGTAATTATAGAATATTTCACCAAGAAATACAATGGTAAATTTGAAAAAATCTGAAAAATTTCAAAAAAAACAGGAAATAAACGCACAACGCCTGGTGCATTTCTTTCCTGTTTCTGATATTTTTGAAAATCAGCTGATTCTACTGATTGATCGCAGAAAGCAACTGATTCATATACGTGTACAGATTCGTCTTATTGGCCGCGTGAAGAACAATAGAAATATACGGTTCCCCATAGGCATTCTGGCTCAACAGTGCCAGACAGGAGCCTGCATCTGATGTTGTACCGGTCTTACCGCCAAGCACCGTCACATTCTTCGGTGCCGTCACCTGACGGGTCAGATACTGATCGGTAGCATCCAGATGAAAAGTTACTTCCTGCTCACCTCTGTTACAGGTAAGATTATAAGAACTAAGCTGTGCAATCTCCAGAAAATGTGGATACGTCATCGCTTCCTGTAACATCAGATAAATATCGTATACTGTTGTATAATGATTTTCATCCTGCAGTCCTGAAGGATTGGCAAAATGTGTATTGGTTGCACCAAGCTCCAGTGCTTCCTGATTCATCATTTCCACAAACTGATCCACGCTTCCGCCGATATGCTGTGCTATAGCAACCGCAGCATCATTCCCGGAATAGATCAGCAGACCATGAAGAAGTTCATCCAGTGTTACCTGATCTCCTTCCTGAAAGCCAATCTCTGTGGAACCGGATTCCTGGTTCAGAGCCTCTGCCGGAATTGTCACTATGTCGTCCATATTCCCATTCTTAAATGCCAGAATCGCTGTCATAATTTTTGTGATACTCGCCGGATATGATTTTTCATGAATATTCTGAGCAAACATCACAGATCCATGATCCAGATCAAAAAGACCGGCTTTTGTCGTATCACTGATCGCAACACCTTCCAGACTCATATTTCCGGAGGAAACTGCATATGACGAGGCAAAGGAATCGGCTTTCTGTGTACTGATTTCTGCACCATGTGTACCGTACATCTCTTCTTTTACCGAATAAGCTGAAGTCATATCCAGCTGTGAAGAGCGGCGGAGAAGTACGAGTGCGGTAATTCCCACACCAAAAAACAGAATCAGAATCCCTGTAAGAATCAGTGTATCCCGATACTTTTTTTTGATAGGTTTCAATAATCGTTTTCTATTTTTTATACATTTCACGCCAGTCAAGTTCTCCTCTTTCCAGGGATTTGATCAGAAGTTCCGCTGTGGCAAGATTTGTTGCCAGCGGAATAATATGTGTATCACATAAACGGAAAATCTTATGTGCATCCGGTTCATGCTTTTTCTCCTGATATGGTCCGCAAAGGAAAATCACCAGATCCATCTGATTCTGTTCAATCATAGATGCCATCTGCTGTTCGCCGCCCACATGTCCCGCATGAAGTTTATGGACGTCCAGATTCGTAGCCTCCTCAATCAGACGCCCGGATGTCCCGGTGGCATAAAGCTGATGCTTGCTGAGGATTCCTCTGTATGCAATACAAAAATTCTGAAGCAGTTTTTTCTTAGATTCGTGTGCGATGAAGCCAATGTTCATTTTTTTCTCCTCCCAAATATCTTCTGTTTTGCAAACCTACGTTTAATACCAGACCCATACCAATATACAGACTGACCAGAGATGTCAGACCATAACTTACAAAGGGAAGCGGTGTTCCTGTGTTTGGAAGAACGCCGGTGGCTACACAGATGTTCAGAAAACTCTGGAAGCCAACGACGCCTGCTACACCGCAGCATATAATCTTACCGGACAGGTCCTTGGCCTTTTTGCTTGTAATTATACATTCAACCACAATGAGGAACAAGAGTAATATGATAAAAACGCTTCCGATGAACCCAAGTTCTTCACCTGCAACCGCAAAGATAAAGTCTGTCTGAATCTGAGTAACAAAATTTCCTTTATTTGCAGAGGAAACTTTGTTGTTATTATATCCTTTTCCGGTAAGTTCACCGGAACCAATAGCTGTAATTGAATTTTGCTGCTGGATAACATCATCTTTGTAGGTCTCGTCTTCCGGGTACATCCAGGACATGATTCTGTCTTTCTGATAGGAGTCAATAATCTTGATATCTGTCTGTGTGATCAGAATGAATGCCACAATAACCAGCGGAATGGCAACTCCCAGAATACCACCAATGATCTTATAACTCAGGCCTGCCACATACATCATCAGACAGAATATAATCGTAACAGTGATCGTGTTTTTCAGATCCGGCTGAATCTTTATTAAAACCAGCGGCACTGCAAGGAGCACTACGGAAGCCAGAATAGTCTTACAGGTATTCAGGGTATCTTCGTGATCCATCAGAAACCGGGCAAAAAACATGATCAGCAAGATCTTCGAAAGCTCGGTCGGCTGAAAACGTACAAAGCCAAGATCCAGCCATCGGGTAGCACCACCTGCAGAATCCCCGAAGAACCGAACGATCAGCAGCATTATAATGTTTACCCCGTAGATGATCCAGTAAAAATTCAACAGCCAGCTGTAGTCCATCAAAGAGACTACAACCATCACCACGAGACCAAGAATCACACCGATCAGCTGTCTCGACTGCAGAGAAGCTTTTGCACTTCCCACCAGCAGCACTCCGATTCCGCTGATCATCAGAAGCCAGATGATCAGCCGGAAATTATAATTTTTCAATCTGTAAAGTTTAAACATGTTAAGATCCTGTATCCTTTCTGGATTTTAACGGTATATCTGCTGTGAGAACGGGTGGTGACTGATGAAAACAGATTGTCACCTTTCCTGCATCAACAGGTATGTATTTTCCCGCAGCTTTTATCATATCGTTTTTTAACATCTGCATCGTCTGAGGTGAGCAACTCACCCGATCCGATATGAGAAGCAGTTTGAGTCTGTCTTTTGCAATGGTGCCAGAGGCTTTCCGTTTTTTGCCGAAGATACTCATTGCTTCCCTCCTATCTGCCAAACAATCGTCCCAAAATTCCTTTTTTCACATCGAGATCCTGGAAGGGGACTTCTTCACCAAGAAGCCGATGACAAATATTGAGATAAGCCTGTCCGCACAGACCTGGCTTGCCTGCCAGAGGTTCTCCCTGATTCGTAGCAATTACAACCTGTTCGTCATCAGGGAGGATACCGATCAGAGGTACTGCCAGAATATCCGACACATCCTCCACGGACATCATATCTCCCCGTTTTACCATATCCATGCGGAGGCGATTGATAATCAAACGGATATCCCTCAGATCCTCCGCTTCCAGAAGACCAATGATCCGATCCGCATCACGAATCGCTGAAACCTCCGGTGTTGTCACTACCAGAGCTTTGGTAGCTCCGGCGATGGCATTCCGAAATCCCTGCTCAATTCCTGCCGGACAGTCCAGCAGGATGTAATCAAACTGTTTTTTCAGTTCCTCACATAATTTTTTCATCTGCTCCGGTGTAACAGAGGTTTTATCTCTGGTCTGTGCAGATGGAAGCAAAAACAGATTGGCATACCGTTTATCCCTGATCAGCGCCTGTTTTAATCGGCAGTTTCCTTCGATGACATCTACCAGATTATACACAATTCGGTTTTCGAGTCCCAGTACCACATCCAGATTTCGAAGGCCGATATCTGTATCTACCAGAACTACTTTTTTATCCAGTGCCGCAAGTCCGGTACCGATATTGGCAGCAGTTGTCGTCTTACCGACCCCGCCTTTCCCGGATGTAACAACAATTACTTCACTCATATCCAATCCTCCTGATATTTGTTCATATTGTCTGTCTTTTGCATCTCGATCAGTCTGTACCTGCGTTGGAATTGCTGGCTGTACTTGCCTGTCCGGTAAGAATCTCTGTTTCATCTTTCAGTCCGAAGTAATAGTTCAGAATATCCTTTGCCACCAGTTCGGAGTTTGTTGACGCATAACCGTTTGCAATACGGATTGCCCACGCAATCTGTGGTTTATCTGCCGGTGCATAACCGATAAATAAACTGTGGTTTGCACGGTTTTTACTCTGCTGTGCTGTACCGGTTTTACCTGCAAGTGTAACGTTCAGATCCTGGAAAATACCCCAGTTGGATTTGGTGATAACGCCTTCCATACCGACATGGACATCATCCCAGATCCCCTGACTCAGTTCCACATGATCAATCATTTCCGGAGTATAAGCTTCAATCAGATTTCCATCGGAATCTGTTGATTTATCTAACAGTGAAAGATTATATACATTACCACTGCTCGCCAGAACCGTTGCATACCTGGCAAGCTGAGACGTGGTATAACTGTGAGTACCCTGTCCGATAGCGGACGGGATTGGCAGTTCGTTGGAAACCTGTGGCGATGCTTCAGAAATCTCCAGCCCGGACTTTTTATCCAGCCCAAGCAGATTCGCATACTTAATCAGCTGCTGCATCGCTGTATTATCATTAAATGTTCCTTCTGCATTCTGTCCAAGACGATAAGCGGTTTCACTGAAAAATACGTTACAGGAATTGGCAATACCATCCCTGATAGAAAGTGCACCATGTCCGCTCAGCAACCAGCAGTTCAGTGGTGCTCCCTGCAGTTTATCAAATCGGCCGCCACAGTAAATGTAGTCATTATCTGTAATAACTCCTTCTGACAGACCGGCAATCGCTGTTACCGGTTTAAATGTAGAACCTGGTGCCGTACGTTCCTGTGTCGCCTTATTATAAAATGGTGTAGACAAATCTTTATTCAGTTTTCTGTAATAATCTGTATCCATATTGTTAGCAAGACGATTATTATCATATCCCGGATAAGATACACATGCCAGTGTCTCTCCGGTGGACGGATCTGTGATAACAACAGAACCGGAACAAGGATCCAGCGCCAGCTGTGCCGGTGTGATTTCCAGAGAACTGATCTTATGAAGCATCAGATCCATCGCAGAAAGATTTCCGGCTTTGAAGTTCTGATAGTCCTCATCATCGGTGGAAAGGACTCCCTGTTCATACAGTACTGTACACAGCTGCTTTCCTGTAATTTCATCGTCCAGAAGCAGATATTTGTATAACATCTTACTGAAGTCCTGATCCGTAGACAGATAATCTGAAATATATGCAGATAGTTCCTGGTATACTTCTGTGGAATCCAGATATGTGTTTTTATCTGAAAACTTGGAAATATCGATCCAGTTCTGACTTGCCGCATAGGTAAGATATTCCTGAAGAGAAATTGTCTCATCTTTCGTCCATGCCTTGTACATCTCATCATTCTTATCGATGGATGTTTCAGAAAGAATACCTGTTTTGTCCATCAGCAGATCATTGACAATATAGCTGACATATCCCTTCATCTCCTCGCTGAGGTCTTTATATGGTTTTGTATCACTTCCGGTCAGCTGTTCGTCCACTTTCTGGAAGATTTCTTCCTGCTTCCGTTCCAATGCTGCCGCAATCTTCTGCTCAGTCTCAGAGGCATCTGCTGCCGTAAAATGATCAATATCGATTACGGAATTATTTAACAGCGCATAATACACATCATAGATTGGGATCGGGATCGTGGATGCATCGGTATTTTCATCTGCTTTGAAAGTCTTGATGTTCTGGATATTGGCTACCAGCACACCGGCAATCTTCTGTTCAAGCACCTTGTAGCAGGCAATCTGCAGATCTTTATCGATAGTAAGATATACATTATTGCCCTGTACCGGATCTTCTTTGGAATCTTCACCGATCTGTAACACTTTTCCGTAATAATCTACATATACTTTTTCCGATCCGTCTTTTCCCTGAAGCGTCGACTCCATAACCTTCTCCAGACCGGATTTTCCTACAATAGAAGTAGTGCTGTAACCTGCATCCGGATTCTCTGTCCGCAGATCTGCAAGTTCGTCCGAAGAAATCTTTCCGGTATATCCAAGAAGCGGTGCAAAATAAATACTGTCGGTATAGACACGCACGGAATCTTCCTGCACATCCACACCTTCCAGCAGACTCTTGTTTTCCTGGATCGCAGCTACCGTATTTTCAGAAGCATCGGTTGCGATCGTTACCGGAATATATTTTCGGAAACTGGTTGTGGAAAGTGCATATCTTACCGATATAATCTTCAATGTCTCTTCTTTTGTCAGCTGCTCCGGAAGACCGGCTTCCTGCGCTTTTTTCAGTTCCGAAGCCTTATAGTCACTGTGATCATATGGAATTTCATATCGTTTCAGCATATCTTCTACCATCTGCTGAGCGGAAGCATTTGCCTCCTCTGTTGTCAGATCGTCAATATAACTGTGTCCATACACGTCCGCTTTAAAACGTGACAGTGTTGTACCCTCCACATCATAACTGTAGTTTCCGGAACTGTCGACACTAATACGGAAATCACTGCTGATAGAATCTCCGTTGCTTTCGATAATCTGGATAATCTTGTAGATTTCTCCATTCAGGCTGCGGTTTTTTTCTGTATTATTTGCATAGTCACCACTGTCTTCCAGTGTGATCGAATAGGACAGTTCGTTGGAAGCAAGCACCTGACCGTTTCGATCGTAGATATTTCCTCGGGTGCTTTTCAGTGTTCTCGTTTTTGTCGTCATAATACTGAAATTGTCCGCATATTCCTGTCCATGGATGATCTGCAGAGAAAACAGGCGGTGAATCAATACCATACTCAGAGCTGCAAAGATAAAAATCAGCACTGTAGTCCGTGGAATAATAAATTTTTTATGTCTTTTTTTTGGTCGTCTCATCAAGGTAACTTGGGTCCCTCCCATTCATTTTCCGTAAGCCAGCGGTTTAATCGATAGAGCGGTCGATATAAAACTGCCGTAAGCAGTACTGTATATACCATCTCCGGAAGAATAATATGCTGCAGATAGCTGAAAAAATCCAGCCGGCCACGGAGCATAAACTGCAATCCGTATACAAGTACTCCATACGCGATATCACTGCCGGCAACCAGTACCATTGGTACTTTTACATCTTCATCAAAAAAGATTTTATACAGAAAGCCATTGCCAAATCCAATATACATGTAAATAAGGGCATAAAAGCCAATCATACTTCCATAAAAAATATCAATCAGGAGACCGCAGAAAAATCCTACGAACATTCCTTCCTTTTTTCCTCTCATAAATCCAAACGATACTGTGAGGATCAAAAGCAGATTGGGAACGATGGAAGCGATGGACAGTGTCTGGAACACGGTTCCCTGTAAGACAAATGCCAGCAGAATCAATACCGCCAGAATCAGCTTTCTTCTCATTGTTCATCCTCCTGTGCATCCTGCGTCGGATCCGGTGTCGGAGTTGTGCTGTCATCTGGTGTCTGTGATTCCTCCGAAGTCACATCCTCTGTCTTCTGCTGCTTCAGTTCCTTGATAACCAGGACTTCCTGAATATCATTAAAATCCACTGCCGGAATGATCGTACCGCTTTTGGTCAGTTTATTGGCATCTGTAGAAACCTCACTGATATAACCGATCAGAATTCCTTTTAAAAATTTGTTACTGACAGAAGAGGTTACGATTTTATCTCCCTCCTGTACCTGATCCTCTTTATCTGTCAACTGAATAAAACGGATCTTACCGTCGTCCATCATCTGCAGATCTCCCGTTACCATACAGTTCTGAGAAATGGATGTGACAGTTGCACTGACATTACTGCTGTCATCAATGATCGAACGAACCGTAGCCCAATGTGCCCCGGTTTCCGTAACGATTCCTACCAGACCACCATCCGCGATAACATTCATATCCACCGCAATACCATCTGAACTTCCCCGGTTGATCAGGAACGTGCTGTACCAGTTACCGGTATCTTTTCCGATCACCTGCGCAGCGACTTTCTCAAACTCCGAATAGTCTGTGTCCAGGTTATACAATGTTCTCAGACGATCCAGTTCTTCCTGGTCCTGAGACAGTGTGGTGTTTTTAGCCTGAAGTTCATCCACCTGTTTCTGAAGTTTTTCATTCTCCGCAGACAGCTTTTTCATACTCTGGAATCCGTTTTTCTGATCCGTCATCCAGTTTCCCACTTCATTAATCCCATTCTGAAAAGGAACAATCACATAACCCAGGACATTACGCACCGGCGCAAAAGAAAAACTGGTTGAAAGAGACAGGACGATCAGTCCGAGACACAGGATTGTCATCATAGTTATCAGATGTTTTGTTTTCATTTTATATTGGTTCTTTTTTTTCATGACAGCTCCTTATTTCTGTTTTTTGGGAGTGAAAGCCCAGTGATGAAGTGCATCGTGGGTGATAATTTCTTTCAGCCCATAGATCGTACACAGTTCATAATAATGTGACAGCAGGATCGGGCAGCCGATCTGCCTGGACAGAACCCTGTCAATATATGGCAGATGTGTACTGCCACCGGTAAGATAGATCCCTTCTGATAAGATCACTTTATGTATCTGCGGTGGAATACGCTCCAGAAAAGCCCGAATCTCTGTGATGATCTCACAAATCGCCGGAGTGATCGCCTCATTTACTGCCGGAGAGGTAATCACACGTTCTCTCGGCAAACCGCTCACACAGTCAATACCGATGATTTTTCTCGCATCCTTCGTATCTTTTTCCAGATTTGCAAGAGATACTTTCAATCTTCCGGCGGTACGTTCGCTGATAGAAAAATTAAGCTTTCTGCGAATCGTTGTCAGGATATCCTGTGTCAGACGGTCACCGCCTACGGGTATCACCTTACTGATGATCACACGGGTATCTGCAATAACAGAAATCTCTGTTGTAGCTGCTCCAATGTTTACGATCATGGATCCCTTGGTACGCATGATCGGAATACCAAGCGCCAGTGCATCTGCAATCGGACGTTCCACCAGAAGTACCTTACTTTGTCTGAGCTGTCCGGTATGGGCGATACTGTAATATGCACGCTTTTCTATCTCTGTCATATCTACCGGAACAGCAAAATAAATCACCGGGTGCCGCCCAACGCTGCGTCCGGTCTTGTCCAGCAGCAGTTGAAGCATGATCTCCAGGTGACTGATGTTTGCGATCATACCATTGAGCATCGGAGAAGATACCTTTACATTTGTCGGATTCTTTTCGTATATTTCATATGCTTCATCTCCAACGGCAAGTACAGTATCTTTGTTGCGAATGGCAATCATATTTTTCTCTTTTAAGATTTCATTACTGTTCTGAGAGTAAATCTTGATCATATTACTGCCCAGGTCAATTCCATATACATGGTTTTTAAACATAAATGCATATCCCTTCTGTTTTGCATATTCCAACATAACGGTTCACCGCTTTCACCGAACCGCTATATTCCGGCAATATCTCTGTCAGGAAAGCAACCCCTCCTGTCGAAAGCTGAAATACTGCTGATCCCCTATCACAATATGATCCAGAAGTGGAATATCTACCAGTGCTCCGGCTTCCCATACTCTTTTTGTAAAAAGAAGATCGTCTTTGCTTGGTTCCGGATTACCGCTGGGATGATTATGCACCAGGATCATATAGACAGCCCGGTGACGAAAGGCCGCAAGGATGAGATCTCTTGGCGATACCAGAGAAGAATTAACTGTTCCTCTCGAGATCACTTCGTCACCTAAAAACTGATTTTTTGTATTTAACATCGTACAAATCATCTGCTCCTGCTCTTCGTGCCGCATCCGTTCCATATAATACGCTGCAATTGTGTCCGGACTGTGAAAATCCAGAAGTTTTCCGGCTTCTCTGGTTGCAATCCGCTTGGATAGTTCTCCAATACATTTGATCTGTACGGCTTTTACCTGGCCGATTCCCCGAATCTGCATCAGATCTTCCATGGAAAGATGATAGATTCCAAGCAGACCCTGTTCGTTTTGTCCAAGATGCAAAACCTCATCGGCCAGTTGTACAGAGGAGCTTCCACGGGTACCGGATCGTAGAACAACAGCCAGAAGTTCGCTGTCTGTCAGCTTCTCCGGTCCGGAATGAAGACATTTTTCATATGGGCGTTCGTCCGGCGGAAGTTCCTGAATACGTTGTGAATATTTCATAAATAGCTCTCCTTGCCAGGATCTCTTCAGGCTGAGAGCGAAAGTCTGTTTGCCAGACTTTGATTTATCTTATCATAAATTTTCTGTGAATTCAAGATTCCTGATTTATAAGCAATATTTTTTACAGACAGCCTCGGCCACCCGCAGACCGTCCATTGCAGCTGAAGTAATCCCCCCGGCATAGCCGGCACCTTCTCCACAGGGATAAAACCCCCGGACATTACTTTCCATCTGCTCATTTCGAGAGATCCGGACCGGAGAAGAGGTTCTGCTCTCCACACCGGAAAGGATTGCATCTGGTCGGTCAAATCCATGAATCTTTCTTCCACAGGCAGCGATTCCAAGATCCAGCGATTCTGCCAGAAAATCCGGGAAGATCTCACGCAGATTACTCATAGCATATCTTCCACGGATGCATGGTTCAACTTCACCAAAAGCTTTTGTCTCTTTTCTTTCATGAAAATCACCATAGGTCTGTACGGGAATCCTGCCTTCATGAAGCTGATAAGCTTTCTGCTCCAGATACCGCTGAAAGAATATTCCCGCCAGTGGATTCTGATCCAGTTCAGCCGCAAGAGCATCTTCTCCCATCCGCTGCAGATACTCCATTCCATACGTCACATAATCCTGCGGTGAAACCGTTACGATCATAGCACTGTTTGCATTCCGGCTGTCCCGTGCCTGATAACTCATACCGTTGACCGCAAGATAACCTTTTTCAGAAGAAGCATCCACTACATAACCACCCGGGCACATGCAGAACGAATAGATTCCTCTTCCGTTTTCCAGCTGATGTGTCAGTTTATAGCTGGCAGCACCAAGTTCTTTTACTTTCGGTTGTCCATATTGGCTCAGATTGATCATCTTCTGCGGATGTTCGATACGCACACCTACCGCAAACGATTTTGCTTCCATATAGATCCCATGTCTTTTTAACATAGAAAAGGTATCTCTGGCACTGTGTCCAACAGCCGCAATACAGACCTGTGTTTCTATCCACTCATTTCGGTTCAGCTGGATCCGACAGATCTTTCCATCGCAGATATCCAGATCTGTTACCTGTTTTGTAAAACAGAATCTCCCACCCATCTGTTCAATCTGTTCCCGCAACGATGTGACGATACCAATCAGCTGATCCGTACCAAGATGGGGTTTCTGTTCATATAAAATGTGGTCCGGTGCGCCTCCCTGAACAAAAATCTCCAATACTTTTCTATGTCTTCCCACCGGATCCTTTACCAGAGTATTCAATTTGCCATCCGAAAATGTACCGGCGCCCCCTTCACCGAACTGCACATTGCTGTTCGGGTCCAGAATACCGTCTTTCCAGTACTGATCAACCGTTTTCTTTCGTTCTGATGCTTTCTCTCCACGCTCATAAACAACCGGTCGAAGTCCTGCTTTTGCGAGTGCCCATGCGCAAAACAATCCTGCCGGGCCACTTCCGATGACAACCGGCGGCTGTTTTAGTTTCTCAGTTCCTCCTGCAGGAAATTGATATTCCGTTTTGCTTGTTAACATAATATTTTTATCGTTAACCTTTTGCATGCGATGAAGGATTTTCCGTTCCTTTGGGGTATCCACATCAACCACATAAACAAATTTCAAGTCCGGCTTTTTCCGTGCATCCAGGGATCGGCGTACAATCTTCCAGGAAGAAAGCTCTTCTTTTTTTATCTTTAACTGCTGACAGATTTTCTTCTCCAGTGCATCCGGAGTATGATCCACCGGCAATTTTAACTGTGAAATACGAATCATAATATTTTCCCTTCCCTGGCCGCAGCTTTTCCGGCAACTGCTCCGCTCGACCATGCCCACTGCAGATTATATCCACCACATGGGCCATCCACATCGATCACTTCTCCTGCAAAATAAACTCCCGGATAGAGACGGGATTCTAAGTGATTCGTCAGTTCTTCCGGATCCACACCTCCGGAACAGATCTGTGCCTGTCGCAGTGCGTATGCTCCTTTTACAGATATCTGCCAGTCTTTTAATTTCTCTGCGATCTTTTCCGGTTCATAAGTTTTCTTTACCAGAACATCTATTATCTTCTTCGGAAGCAGTCCGATCAGTAATTCCTGTGGATTCTTATAAGTGCCATTCTGCCGTTGTCTTTCTGCCAGATATTGTGCGAGTTCTTCTTTTGTCAGCTTTGGCATCAGATCCAGATGATAAACAGCTGTTTTTCCTTCCGCAGCCCCACGCACTGCATAACGGCTCAGCTGAAAAACACTGATTCCGGATATTCCATATTCCGTAAATAAAATCTCTCCCTGTTCCTGTCCGATGATTTTTCCGTTCACTTCCAAAATGATGCGGCCATCCATCCGGCTTCCTGCCCATTTCGGATAATAATTGTCTTTTCCACGGATTCCACACAACGACGGTAAAGGTTTCACTATTGCGTGTCCCAGTTTTTCGGCCAGTGCATAACCTGTTGCACTGCTCCCCTCTACATTTGACGCCGGACTTCCGCAGGCTACGATCACGCTGTCACAGGGATACTGCCAGGTAGCTGTCTTCACCAGATACCGGTCATCTTCCCGGAGAATATCTGTCACCTCTTCCGTAGTTTTTATCTTCACTTTCTGATGTCTTGCTTCCATCTCAAGAACCTGTGCAACACCTGCTGCCTGATCGCTGTACGGATATACCCAGCCACCCCGGTCTTTTATATAGATCCCAAGTTCCGAAAAGAATGCCAGTGTATCTTCTAATGGATACTGTGTAATGATTTTCCATGGGAAATCCGGCTGGCTGCTCCGATATCGGGAAGGTTCCTGTACAAGATTTGTCAGATTACATCGTCCGTTTCCTGTTGCAAGAATCTTTTTCCCGGGTTTCTCATTGTGTTCTAAAAGCGTAACCGCGGCTCCCGCCCGGGCGGCCTGGATCGCTGCCATCATTCCGGAAGCACCACCGCCTATGATCACAACTCTTTTCATGGAAGTTCTACCAGTCCTTTTTCATATAGTTTCTGCAAGCTCATCATAATACCAAGTTTTGCATGCTGCCAGGTCAGTCCGCCCTGAAAATATACCGCATACGGAGGCTTGATCGGTCCGTCCGCACTCAGTTCAATAGATGAACCCTGTACGAATGCACCTGCTGCCATGATCACATCGCTGTCATATCCCGGCATCGCCCAGGGTTCAGGATCCACATAGCTGTCGATCGGCGCTGCTGCCTGGATGCCTTTACAAAAAGCAATTACTTTTTCCGGTGCTCCGAAGGTGACTGCCTGAATGATATCGTGGCGGCTCTCCGTACTGTTCGGAACTACTGCAAAGCCAAGACGTTCATACACGTTGGCTGCAAAAATTGCACCTTTCAGAGCCGCTGCCGTAACTGTTGGTGCAAGGAAAAATCCCTGATAGAAAGACTGATTTACGCCCAGTGTTGCCCCTACTTCTTTTCCAAGTCCCGGAGAAGTCAGGCGGTAAGCTGCATTGTCTACATATTCTTTCTTTCCTGCAATATAACCACCGATCGGAGCCAGTCCGCCACCTGGATTCTTGATCAGAGAACCTACTATCAGATCTGCTCCCACATCTGTAGGCTCTATCGTTTCTACAAACTCACCATAACAGTTATCTACCATGCAGATCACATCCTGTTTGATCTCTTTTATAAAATCAATCAGCTGTCCGATCCTTGCTACAGAAAGTGTAGGTCTGGTCTGGTACCCCTTGGAACGCTGGATAGTTACCAGTTTTGTTTTCTCATTGATTGCTTTTCTGATATTTTCGAAATCAAAAGAACCATCTTCCAGCAGATCCACCTGTCGATAGGAAACCCCGTATTCCGCTAGAGAACCGTTTGATGGCCGGATACCGATCACTTCTTCCAAAGTATCATATGGCTTTCCTACCGGAGAGAGAAGTTCATCTCCCGGACGCAGGTTACCTGCCAGTGCAACAGCAAGCGCATGGGTTCCGCAGGCAATCTGTGGACGTACCAGAGCGGATTCTGTATGGAAGGTAGCCGCGTAAATCTCCTCGAGGGTATCTCTTCCCACATCGTTATATCCGTAACCGCTGGAAGCATACAGACAGGCTTCACTGGCACGACACTGCTGCATGGCATGAACCACCTTCAACTGATTATACTCTGCCACACGATCGATCTCCTCAAATCGTTGTTTCAGACTCTCAGCAATTTCCTGTCCGAAAGAATAGACTTTCCCATCAATTCCCATTTCTTTGTACATTTCTTTTGTTATTGCCGTATCCATAATTTTCTGTTTTTCCTTTCATGCATATCTTATAATTTATTTGAAATTTCCACGCTCACATGATTATTTTTTTCTCTCTTAATGAAGCAAGCATGGCATCCAGAATCACCTGTGCATCATACCCAAAATCTTGCTTGTCAAACCATTCCACCTGACGTTCTCTCTTAAACCAGGTGATCTGCCGCTTGGCAAAATGTCTGGTATCCCGTTTTAATACATAAATCGCTTCTTCCAGCGACCAGGTACCATCCAGATAAGAAAGAATTTCTTTATATCCCAGTCCCTGCATGGACACCATTCCTTTATGATAGCCCATTTTTTTCAGTCTTTTCACTTCATCGATCAATCCATCGGCAAGCATCTGGTCAATTCTGGCATCGATTCGTTCATACAAACGGGTTCTTTCATCATTTAACACAAAATACGCCAGATTATATGGGGACTCTTTCTGGCGCTGCTCCTCATTATGCTGAGAAATCGGCTTTCCCGTCTGCCGGTAATATTCCAGTGCACGGATCACCCGTTTTACATTGTTTGCATGAATCGCCGCCGCAGATGCAGGATCCACAGCAGCAAGCATCTCATGAAGCACCTGCGCTCCCTCAGTCTTTGCTTTTTCTTCCAGCATCTGCCGATAAGTCGTATCCTCTCCATGCACAGTGAAATCAATATCTCCGGTTACTGCCTGGATATAGAATCCGGTACCGCCCACCAGTACAGGAATCCGCCCGCGGTCATAGATTCCTTTCATGGCTTCTTTTGCCATCTGTTGAAACCGTACCACATTAAATTCTTCATCCGGCTCCAGACAGTCCACCAGATGATGGGGGACTCCCTGCATCTCCTCCGGCCGGATCTTTGCGGAACCGATATCCATATGACGATAGACCTGCATGGAATCCGCGGAGATAATTTCCCCGTTCACCGCTTTTGCCAGTGCAATGGAAAGGCTTGTTTTTCCTACTGCAGTAGGACCTGTTAATATAATCAAAGGTTTCTTCACTCTGTTCACCTACACAATCCGCTTAAATTTCTTTTCCAGTTCGTATTTGGTCATGGAAATAATGGTCGGTCGGCCATGGGGACAGTTATACGGATTCTCCAACTGCAACAGTTCATCGATCAGTGCTTCTGTCTCCCGAAGCGATAACTTCTGATTTCCCTTCACCGCTGCCTTACACGCCATGGTCGCCATCCGATCCGAAAGGACATCCAGCGTTTTTGAGGATGGATCCTCCTCCAGATGATCCAGTACTTCAATAAAAAATCCCTGTTCTGTCATTCCGAACAGATTCTGCGGCACTGCCCGGATACTGTATTCCCTTCCTCCAAAGGATTCAATCTCAAACCCAAGGGTTTTAAAAATATTCTGATACTTTTTCATTTTCTCCTGTTCTTCCAGATTCAGAGAAATGATGATCGGCGGGCTGACGATCTGTGAACTTACCTTCCGTTCTTTCATCTCTTTTACGATTCGTTCATACAACACTTTTTCGTGAGCCGCATGCTGGTCAATGATATACAATTTATCTTCCATCTGTACCAGCCAGTACGTATCAAAAACCTGTCCGATGATCTTGTGATGTTTTTTTGCTTCCGGACTTAGCAGTTTTCCGTCGAAAAGATCCATCTGTTCAGCCTTCTGAACACCCGGAGCAGCTATATTGTCTCTTCTGTCTGAAACGACTTGTCCTGCCTGCAAATTCGGATTCTGCTTCGCCGGGTTCTCATTCCTGTATCCAGTCTCACGCTTTTCTCCGTAACATCCCGTTCCCTGCTCCCTTACAACCGATCCCTTGTGAGTTTCTTCTCTGGAAGCTGCCACTGCTACTGCTCTGTCAGCTATCGGGTTAGCCGCTTTCGCACGGTTTTTCAACTCTTCCGGCTGCACTTTCTGCTGCATCTGATATCCTCTCGGCTGTTCGATCTGCCGGCGCTGTACCTCAAAAGGTTCCGGTGCTTTATCCCGGTTCGCAGGACGTACCGCCAAACGGTCTTTTCCAATCGTCACCTGTGGAATCAGTTCTTTGTGCTGCAGACCCTGTATAATTGTCTGATAAATCTGTCGGTAGATCAGTTCCTGATCAGAAAAACGTACTTCCATCTTGGTCGGATGCACATTGACATCCACATCAGAGCCTTTGATCTGAATATGAAGACAGGTAAACGGATATTTATGCTGCATCATAAACGTATGATAAGCATCTTCCACTGCTTTTGTCACGATCTTACTCTTTACATATCGTCCATTGACATAATAATTTTCAAAATTACGGTTTCCCCTGGAAATTACCGGTTTCCCGATAAATCCATCGATTCGAATCGTCTCTTCCCGGTCTTTTGTATGGATCTCAATCAGTTCCCTGGTAATATCTCTCCCATAGATCTGATAAATCGCTTCTTTCAGATTATTATTTCCGGAAGTATGCAGTTTCGTCTGACCGTTTTGCATATATTTGAAAGAAATATGCGGATGCGACAATGCCAGCTGTTCGATAAAACTGCTGATATAACCGGCTTCTGTAGTCGGTGTCTTTAAGAATTTTGCCCTTGCAGGCGTATTATAAAACAGATCCCGTATCAGGAAAGTCGTTCCGTCCGGCGCACCGATCTCCTCCATTCCCTTTTCCATACCGCCCTCAATCTGATAGCGGACTCCGATCAGCTGTTCATGGGGTTTTGTGATCAGTTCCACACGGGAAACAGCAGCAATACTCGACAGCGCCTCGCCACGAAATCCAAGAGAAGAAATCAACGAAAGATCTTCCACTTTACGGATCTTGCTGGTCGCATGACGAAGGAATGCCAGCGGAACCTGTTCTTTTTCAATACCTGTACCATTATCGGTGATACGGATAAATGTGGTACCGCCTTCCTTGATCTCCACAGTAATCGCACTGGCTCCCGCATCAATGGCATTTTCCACCAGTTCTTTTACAACCGAAGAAGGGCGCTCCACCACTTCTCCAGCTGCAATCTTATCAATTGTACTCTGATCCAAGACTGAAATCTGTCGTTTCATCGATCTATTTCCTTCCTAAGCTATAATATCTGCTATATTGCTGTACTAAACCTCCTGCGTTTACCAGCGATTTTTTAATTTATTCTGTAAACGATATAACGTATTCATCGCATCCATCGGTGTCAGCATCGTAATATCCAGATTTTTCAGTTCCTCTATGATATCCTGATCCTGTACCGTATCAAACAGGGAAATCTGTTCCAGATCCACTTCATCATAATGTACGGCTTTCGGTTTTGTCTTTCTGGAATTCTCTGCCAGATCTTTAAATGTGCTGGTAATATCCGTATGTACCAGTTCATCCACCAGTTCTTTTGCACGGTCCAGAACGCTGTCCGGAACACCTGCAAGCTTTGCCACCTGGATACCGTAACTCTTATCGGCACCACCTTTTACGATTTTTCGCAAAAATACGATATCATCGCCCCGTTCTTTCACTGCGATACAGTAATTATTAACGCCCGGAATCTTTCCTTCCAGCTCTGTCAGTTCGTGATAGTGGGTAGCAAACAGAGTCTTTGCCCCCAGAAGTTTTGTATTGCTGATGTGTTCGATAACTGCCCAGGCAATGGATAGTCCGTCAAAGGTACTGGTTCCACGGCCAATCTCATCCAGGATCAACAGACTTTTCGCAGTCGCATTGCGAAGAATATTGGCCACCTCTGTCATCTCCACCATGAACGTACTCTGTCCGCTGGCCAGGTCGTCCGAAGCTCCGACACGGGTGAAAATCCGGTCTACCACACCAATCTTTGCTTTTTCTGCCGGAACAAAAGAACCAATCTGCGCCATCAAAACGATCAGGGCAGTCTGCCGCATATAAGTGGATTTTCCTGCCATGTTCGGTCCGGTGATCACGGAGACACGCTTGCTGCCGTTGTCCAGATAGGTATCATTTGCAATAAACATATCGTTGTTGATCATCTTTTCAACAACCGGGTGGCGGCCGTTTTTAATGTCGATCACACCTTTTGTATTGACCGTTGGGCGTACATAGTTATTGCGCTGGGCGACCACGGATAACGATGCATAGACATCCAGCTGCGCGATGGCTTTCGCTGTCTCCTGGATTCGCGGAATCTGTGCAGCCAGTTCTTCTCTCACCTGACAGAACAGATCGTATTCCAGGGCAAATAATTTATCTTCCGCGCCGAGGATCATATCTTCCAGTTCTTTTAGCTTCGGTGTGATATAGCGCTCGGCATTGGTCAACGTCTGTTTTCTTGTATAGTATTCCGGCACCAGATCTTTAAAACTGTTCGTCACTTCAAGATAATAGCCAAATACTTTATTATATTTGATCTTCAGATTTCGGATACCGGTTTTTTCTTTTTCTTCTGCTTCCAGCTGTGCCAGCCAGGATTTCCCCTGGGTTTTGGAATTCCGATAGGTATCTACCTGTTCATTATAGCCTTCCCGGATGATTCCGCCTTCTTTGACTGCCAGGGGCGGATCTTCCGTAATGGAGGCTTCCAGCAGTGTATACAGATCTTCCAGGCCATCCATCTGTTCGTTAATGCGCACCAGCAGCGGACTGGTAAAGTTCACCAGCAGATTTTTAATATGAGGAATCATTTCCAGAGACATTTTAAATGCCAGAAGGTCCCTCGGGTTCGCAGAACGATAACTGATCCGACTGACCAGACGTTCCAGATCGTATACCGGATTCAGGTATTCCCGGATCTCCTCGCGAAGCATCGCCTGCATGTTCAGTTCCGTTACCGCATCCAGTCGTTCGTTGATCGCATCTGCATCGATCAATGGCTGTTCCACAAAGTTTCGCAGCATACGGGCACCCATGGCGGTTTTCGTCTTGTCCAACACCCACAAAAGAGATCCGCGTTTTTGTTTTTCCCGCAGAGTCTCCACCAGTTCCAGATTTCTTCTCGAAGAACTGTCGATAACCATATAGCGGTCTGTAGTATACGGGATAATTTTATTCATATGCTCCATGGTATTTTTCTGGGTATCCAGAAGATACCGGAACAGGGAACCGGCTGCGATCACACCGCTGTCATAATCAGCCAGTCCCAGCCCCTCAAGAGAGGAAATCTTAAAATGCTCCAGTAATGTCTGCTTACACAGATCATCTCCAAAATACCAGGATTCCAGTGCAAACACAGAGATATGCAGACGGTTCCTCAGATCGTCCACATCCACGCCGGAGACCAGAAAAGCATCATTACAGATGATCTCTGCCGGAAGGAACTTATTGATCTCATCCCAGAGTTTCCGCTCCTCATCAATCTCTGTCACATAGCAGTCACCGGTTGTGATATCTGCAGTGGATACTCCAAAATGATCTCCCACACATACGATGGCCATCAGATAATTATTCTTTCCTTCATCCAGTTCCTGCATATTAAGATTCGTTCCCGGTGTCACAACACGGGTCACTTCTCTTTTTACGATTCCCTTTGCCGTTTTCGGATCCTCTACCTGTTCGCAGATGGCTACTTTATACCCTTTATCGATCAGACGATTGATATATGTTTCTGCTGCGTGATACGGAATCCCGCACATCGGAGCCCTTTCAGAAAGACCACAGTCTTTGCCGGTAAGTGTAAGTTCCAGTTCACGGGAGACAGTTTTCGCATCCTCAAAAAACATTTCATAAAAGTCCCCAAGACGATAAAAAAGAATCGAATCTTTATACGCACATTTTGTCTGACAGTAATGGACCATCATCGGTGATAATGACCTACTGTCTTGCGGAAGTCCCAGTTTTATAAGGGTTTCCGGCGTTATTCCGGCCTCTTCAAATACATTTGTTGATATTTTTGAGTTCAAATTATAAAATACCTCTTTCTAATCCATTGTATCATTCTCTTCCACGTTCATCTTCCTGTAAATCATTTTCCATGATTTTACTGTTATTTACAGGGATAATACATGACACTCCGTACTATATTAGCATTTTGATAATTAACTTTCAAGATTGCTTCACCGACCATTTTCGAAATTTTTGCGATTTATCCTGGAAACAGGCATTTGAAAAGGGCCAGTCCATCACGACTGACCCTCTGTTTATTGAATATAGCTTCCAAAAAACTCTTTTAATCAAAATAAATTGTCTTACCGCTCTTTGCTGACTCATAGATTGCTTCCA